>ERZ780030.724-NODE-724-length-12407-cov-8.557804_pt1 | contig 12407 bp, 15 predicted proteins | sample MGYA00511857_ERZ780030 | MGnify/ENA primary metagenome ERZ780030 (study PRJEB29588, sample SAMEA2162530) | human gut metagenome | biome: human gut; feature: human-associated habitat; material: faeces | place: Denmark | collected 2008/2010 ... | reverse complement strand
AAAGGTTCCAATTTTTCGGATTACCAAAATTCCCCACCCGTAAATAGACACTTGTGAATTTCACCTTATATTAACATTGTTACTAAATCGTTTTAGTTAACATTTTGGCATATACTTACAACTGCATTGACTATAATATTGCATATCATACAATAAAAATTTTTAAAAATATTAAACTTTATGCAAAATACATATTGCATTCGCGTAGTGTGTATGGTATAATATATGCGTAAGATAAAGAAAGGACGGACGGCAACCGTTAACAGCTACTGTTCTTTGACAACTGAATACCATAAATTAACTTTTGAGCGTACCAACGTTGTAACAACGGGCGAAGTATGCCATGATACTATTGGTAATTTATGGACAAAAATTAATGTAAAATAGAGGTAAAATGAAATGAAAATGACATCTGACGAATTGAAAACCCGCGCGCAAAATCTCGCGCATGGTGGGGCAAGGGTATCTGTTTTTGGTAAAGCTTGCATATATACAGTAAATTACGGTAACAGCGCACATTTTACGTTTTTCGACTATGACACACCAATTTTTGAGGTGTACGCATATAGCGACGACGAAGAAGGATATGTTAACTCGTATAAACTGCAAGGCTGGAAGTTTTCGGCAACTACCACAAGGCATACCAAAACTGCATTAGATATAATCGCATTAGCAATTTATGCAAGATTTGGAATTGACGTAGAACCCGATACCATGTTTACAGAAATTGACAACAGTCAAAAATTTTATGAATGAGAGGAAAAAATCATGAGAAACACCAAAGCTAAGAGAATGAGGAACTATCTGGAAAACAAGGGATTTGAATATATCTCTTGTAAGAAACAGGCAGAAAATTATGTGGTACTTGCATTCAATCCAGAAACTGGTGAACATATCCAGTATGAGGTAGTATTTGCAGATACTATGATAATTATACAGTCTGAAACATATGGTAATATCCAGTTTGTTCCAGTCAGTGACACGCTCCAGACAATGGAAATTGTAAAAGGATAAGGAAATGGAAGAATCCGGAATCCCGGAAGGAAACAACTGGGATTCCGGAAAAAGATGATTTTAAATAATCACTTTATTTTACCATTCATTTACAGGTAGGGACTTCCACGGAAAAATTTGGGAACTTCCGGGGGAAATCACGGAGATTCAGAGACAGCCGAACATTTCAAAATCAAACGCACATAAGAGCGGAAAAACGTACTCTGAAAACGGAAAATGCAAACAGCATATCCCCCCCCCCCCCCCCCCCCCCCCCCCTACCCCTACCCACACAGGAGAACATATGTACAGACTAATGTGTATCGCGGGTGCGATAATCGGAATAGTATTTATAATTGTATTAATTAAAGCAATGAAAGAGGAAATAATATGAGATTGTATTTGAGTAAAGAAGAAGGTATATTATTACAGTATCTATTATTAGACGAGTTAATGAATATATCAAATTTATCTGGTCATTTGGAAGTAGATACAGTAACGAAAGACCGTGAACGTAAAGCTACTGACTTGTTTGAAAGAATTGATAAATGTCTATGGAAACAAAAATCAGGCTATAACAGAAAGGAAAAATAATATGGTAAAGATTGACGGAAAACTTACAGACGCAACATTTCAAGTGATTTCAGAAGCCGTTCACAGAGACGAAAATTTTCATAATGTATATGTTTTTTGTGTTGACGCTTTTAAGCACGACCAATTCACTTTTGATTACATTTCGGAAGTGTTAGCCGACTATGTACGCGAAAAGTACACAATAAAAGCAGAAGATAGAATTTATCTTCAGTTGAACTATGTCATAGATAAAAGAATAGGAGATATATAACGAATATGAAACTTAACGAAATTAACAAGGCACTTAACACCCGTAATTCTCTTTCAGATAACAGAGAGAAAATGAACGTCAGTGAACTTTATGGTTTTGCATTTACAATCGTTGCATACGAATTTGTAAAGTCAAATAAGTTCGACAACGAAAGTGCAATTGTGGTACTTAAAGAGTTCCCGAACCACTTCCACTTTAGCGGTAGCATGGAAACAAAACTGCTTGAACTTATTGACAAAGACAATGAGGCTAAAGCTGAATTTGAACAGAACGGTGTTAAAGTACAGTACATACTTGCAAAGAACAAGAATGGACAGCAGTTTACAAAGATTAATGTTGTAAACGACTAACAAATAACTAACTGAGGGAATGTGTATTGCATTCCCTCTTTTCTTTTAGAAAGGAGAACCAATGAAAGAACGTAGCATAAAATTAGATTTCGGACGCGTAGGAACAGGGAGAAAAGAGACAACTTCACGAATGTATAATAATCCTCTTATAAAGTTAGTAAGGCTTTTAAAAGGGACATTTACATTTGACGAAAGTTATTGTTATATTACATTACCGTTTGAAGAATTTTATAAATACCTTGAGACATGGGAGAAAATATATGGCAAAGTACAAAACAAGAAAAACATTAAATGAAAGTATCGATAAACTATATACAAAAGGTTACAAGAAAGAGGGTGCTAATACACTAAAAACGAACGAAAATCTAATGAAAAAATTATCAAAATACAGTGTTTCAACACAGCGCGAATTTCTTGCACAGGCTGAAAAAGTTGGGTTTACCGCTTCAGAATCATTGACGTTTATAAGAGCGACAGAGCGATATAACAGAAATCGTCAGAAAACATACGATAAGTATGTTAAAGACTATGTTAATCCTGCATGGGAAAAGCACGTCAACGAACAAACTAATGCTTGGAAACGGAGAGTATTTGGCGATAAAGGCGGATTAACTAAAGAGGGAAAAGAAATGTATGGTAGATTTTTGGACGACCAATTATCTCCCGTTATTGCCCTGCAAGATAAATCTATCATAATTGGAGACTGGGTCTCAGAGGGTTTATCTAAAGAAAATATACTTGAAACGCGAATGCGAATGGGTATGGACGATTATCTTGACATACGAACAAAACAATATATTGAAAACTACAAACAAGCATTGAAAGAAACACACGAAAGCACTGCACAGTGGTATATTGATAAGTTCGAAGGACTAACAAATAAACAGAAAATGGACTTTATTAGAAATGGTGGACAAATAATTCAACAGACATATATCGTTAAAGACGAAACAGCGTATTATGAGGCGTTTATGGAAATATTAGATAAAGTAACGGAGAGTGATACAGAGAAAGATTATGCCGATGAATGAGTGATATATATGTCGCTGATTTTGAAACAACAGTCCGTGAAGAATATGCTTGTGTATGGCTATATGCGATAGTAAATGTAGACGATTATACAGAGTATTATCACGGTAATTCGATTGACGATTTTTTCAATGTAATTTATAAATTATCTCCAAAAACTTGTTTTTTCCATAATCTTAAATTTGACGGTATGTACATAATTGATTATCTGTTGCGACATGGATATGAATATACCGAAAAGCGAATACCTGCATATAATCAATTTAAATGTCTTGTCGGAGAACAAGGGCAATTTTATTCGATATCTTTCACAGGAGAGACAGGAACAATTTCGTTATGGGATTCCTTAAAAATATTTAATTTTTCTGCGGAAGAAATAGCTAAAACCTTTAAGTTAGATACACTAAAAGGTGAAATAGATTATACAAAATATCGACCGGAAGGATATGTAGCTGACGAAACAGAATTGGCATATGTAAAGAACGACGTATTGATTATTGCACAAGCAATAAAGTTGTTCCGTTCGCAAGGTTATACCAAAATGACCATTGCAAGTAACGCATTGCAACAGTTCAAGTTAACATTAAACAAGAAGGAATGGAAATATTGTTTTCCTAAACTTCCTAAAGAAGTAGACCATTTCTGCCGAAAGTCTTATAGAGGTGGATATACATATGTTAATCCAAAGCACCAAAACAAAATTGTTGGAATGGGTAGTGTATTTGACGTTAACAGTATGTACCCATGGGCATTATACTATAAGCCCATGCCAATAGGTAAGGGAAAATATTTTGTCGGTTCACCGCCATGGGACAAGCTATTTATCATTCGTGTTCATATTGAACATTTTAAAGTAAAAAAGAATCATTTGCCAACAATACAAATGAAACATTCATTTAGATTTGCAGGAACAGAATATTTAACAGAAGGCGAGGATATAGAGACATACTTTACTTCTGTTGATTATAAACTTTTTCTTGATTTCTACAATGTTGACGGATTAACTGAATGTGACGGTTATTGGTTCGATAGTAGAAACGATTTATTTCGTCCTTATATCAATAAGTACATGGAAATAAAGAAAAATACAACGGGGGGAGAGCGTTCAATAGCAAAATTGTTTCTCAACGGATTGTACGGTAAATTCGGTTCTACAATAGAGAAGATAAGTAAAATACCATACCTTGATAAAGAAACAAATACTGTAAAATTTCACCGAACAGAACCTAAAGAATGTGACCCTATTTATATACCTGTAGCAACATTTGTAACAGCATATGCGCATGATAATATTATAAGAAATGCACAAGCCTGTGGAGACAGATTTCTTTATTGTGATACAGATTCACTTCATGTTTTAGGCAGAGAAAATCCGGATATACCGATACACAAAAGTGAGTTAGGATATTATAAAAGAGAGTCAGTTTTCAAGAATGCAATATTTATAAAACCAAAAACATATAGCGAAATAACAAGAGAAACAAAGAAGTATAAAATGAATTATAAAGGAAAAGAAATGAATATAAAAGCTGTGTTTTATCAAAATGAGGTAAAGTGTTGCGGATTGCCGAAAAACTTGATAAAACAAGGTAAAGTAACGTTTGAAAACTTCCGCATGGGTGCTGAATACTATGGTAAACTGTTGCCAAAGGTCATACCCGGCGGTGTTGTACTTGAAGAAACAACTTTCACGATTAAATAACTATTGACAAATCCGAACAGCTGTGGTATAATATATATGAAGGGACAAAGGTTGCAATATAAACCGCATTTCCGGAAGTCGCGCCGGGAACGGTGCCGGAATGCAACGTCTGACTAACGGGCTTATATACCTTGAATCTCTTCAAAACAAAATTGCCCTACTCTTAAAGTGAGTAGGGCTTTTCTTATTTTATACAAAGTTCTTTCATTATGTCATTGAATGCAGCTTTTACTTTAATATTTTCATATCTACAACGTCCCAAAGAGAACAATTCTTTTAGAGTATTTATGGTTGCTCGTATTGCCTGTGACCTTGACAGAACAGCGTTATCTGTCATATCAGATTTATTAACAGCAATGGCAAGTCCTCCGTTAAGTGTGTTTCGTTCTGTGCAATACATAAGCTGACGAACAAGGTCATAATACAGACCATAATACTTGCCATTATATGCAAGCGTAAGCTGATAAATTGCTGTATTAGGCTTCTTTTCTACATACTCATCATTGTCAAGAAGAAATTCGTTTTCAACAGCATAATTTCCATACGTTGTACCTTCAATCATTTTACCAAAACGCGTTTCATACACCTTATTCTTAAAGTCAGTTGCACTGTCCATTTCTATCAACATATCACCCTTCTTTGTGAATCGTTTACCTTTCTGTGGATAGAAATTAAAATATGTAAAATAAGGATTACGAACAGACGCGTTATTAGCGATAAAGAATGCACGGCAATCGCGTGTTCTTGATATCGTAGAATAGAGTTCAAGAAAAGTATATGCTTCATTAGGTAGATATGATATTTTGCTGTCTGTAATAAGGTATTCGTCAAAGATTATTTTGTTTACGTTAGGAAATGCCATACTCTTATAATACTGTGACATTGACAGCGTAAGAAAATATCCTGCTCTCTTTTTGTTGATAAAGAATGTTTTTCCGTCTGTCGAAAACTTTACGTCAGGGAATTTATTTTCTTTAATTATATCTGTGTCAAAAGAAGTTACAACATTCTTTGTTTCTTCTTTATATCGTCTTAACCATACGAACTCATTTCCTCTTTTGAGGAAGTCACGAATGCACCATTCTTTAAAGCTAAATGTTTTACCGTGTGAACGCATACCATTCAGCCAATTGAACAGTGCATTGTGACTTAAGAGTTCGCTGTTATTGTAGTAACAGCTATTATCCATTAGAATAGACCTACAAATCTAATTGCATTCTGTGACGAGGTGGGTATATTTTTTATTGTAAGTCCGGAATTATTCCATCCTATCTCTGCAACACTATATTTATCGTCAGAGGAAGCAAACTGTCTTGTTCCTGTTTCTGGTATAGCTAATACAGGAATATATAGAGACGTAAAAGTGGGATTACTTGAAGCGTCTGCATTCCATATTACGACAATATGTGACCATGCTTGACGTGAATTACTTGTATTTGTTAGAGTTTGATTTGTAGGTATTGGTGTCATATTAAAATCATGAAGTACCAATCCGAAAGCACGATTCTGTAACTCAGATACAGCGCCGGACAAACCCAATACAGTTTCATCGACAGTTGTTGCTTTTGCCAGTGCTTCATTAGCTTTTGTTACAGCTTCCTGTACTTCAGATGATTGGTCGGCTGAAAAGTATGGAATATGACGTTTAAATATCATAGCTTCGCCCGACGATGTACTATTTAATACGAATCTTATAGAGGTATCTGTCGGGTCTGTCCAAAATGAACCGACCTTTGACGGAGTATAATATTCATATACAGAATTATTATTTCCTGCATTACCTTTGTAATGAAATCCCCAACCCTTATATTCGTTAAAAGTCGTACTTTCAGATGTTGAAATATTCGTGCTACCAACTCTTATTAGACAACTGATAGAACCATTTGCCGTAACAATTATAAAGTCATTATATTCTTCAAAGTTATAATCCTTATTAGTCGAACCTGAAATTGTTACATTCTCAATTTCATAATTTCCTCTGACGGCAAGAGTTATTGCAGACCATTCATTTTCTATATTCTGAAAACTCTGCGATATCTCCATCATAGTCTGCTGATAGTCTGCCATTGTTGACGCATATCCGTTCATGGTATTGCCCCAATTGTTCATCAGAGTTGTCCATTCTTCAAACGTTGGAGTTATTGTGTTTTCCCACAAATTAATTATCTGATTAACAAGAGGTTTAAATTGTGTCCATTCGGTTGCAATAGCTTCCATGTCTGTCTTAAGAACGTCCCATTCGGCGTTTATGACATTATATCTATCAAGCAAATCCTGATACGATTCTCTGAGTTCGACAAACGCGTTATGGTAATCAACAATCAGCTTATTTATAGCAATTATTTTCTGCAAACAAGTCCACTGTTCTTTATCAGACTGTGACGTTATTCTTCCGTCTTTTACCTTGTATTCAAGGATTTTTTCTAATGCTGTTTTCATTAATATACCTCCATAAATACCTGTCTCATTTGTTTGATTATCCAAAGGTCAACATCCGTTACAATATCCATATATTTCTTTATTGCTTCCGCGGGTGTAAGACCGTTAAGACCTGTGACTGATTCTTTAAAAGTATCATCTTGTGTACCTGTTGACGGAGTAGTCTGCTCAGACGTAGTAGTGCCACTATTATCAGTAACAGTGGTGTTATACTTCGTATCAGTTGGATAACTTGAATAAGGTGTGTCTTTAAATTGAATTTTGTTTGAATTTGTGCCATTTAATTTACCTGCTTTTGACGTTGTATCTCTATCAAGAGTATATTCTCTTTTTCTCGTATCATTAACAAAACTTATGAGTTCCGGTGTTGCCATAGCCTTGAAATAGTTGTTCGCCATAGGAATGATTTCTTCCCATAATGTTTTAAATTCTTTTGCGAAACGTTCTTCTGTTTCAAAGCCGATTTCATAGAAATAGAAGTGGTTGTAAACCTTCTTTTCAAGTTCTGTCTTATGTGTCTGTTCATAAAGAGTATATTCCGGAAAGAGTTTTGTGTAATCGTCAGCATAAAAATTATAGACAAAATCATAAAGAGTTTCTGTGTATAATGCTATGCTGTTTTCGTTATCATCAGTTACCCGTGTTATCATCTTATTCTCCGCCTTCCATCGCTGACGTGTTTATTCCCTGCTGTTGCAGTTTCATTCTTTCGAGTTCATAAAATTCCTCTGATTTCTGACGATATCTCTGAATCTTTACGTCTATGTTAAGACCAAACATTTTGTTTATTTCCTCACAAGCACGTTTGCGATACTCAAACATTGTTCCAACATAACCGGAATCAGAAAATTCTACTTTAACCTCTGATTCTGTCATTGTAAGACGTTCGTTTTTCTCTGTCTGTGTTGTAGGGTAACCGTAAAGTTCATAGAAATCTGACGTTAGTTTGCGTGCATAATCATATAGTTTGTCAATAACATATGGCGTATTTGTCGTGAACACTTCAACACCGTCATTTCTCATATCATCGTCCATAAATACAGCAGGTTCATTTTCGTTAATCTGTTTCCAAAGATTCTTGAGAGACAGGACAGTTCTATTCGACCGTGCCTTCATTATCCAAGGCATTTTATGTGCGCAAACATTGGTATCAACAGTTCTGTAAACGTCAGAAATTTTCTGTGCATACCACCTTACGTCATATTCAGACGGTATACAAAACATATTGTTTCTCATAAGAACGCTGTTTGTATTATTGTACTGTTTGGTTAATCCGTTTCCTATTACCGACCAATTAGTCGGTTCAAAATATACGTCAAGGTTACCTTGAAGTGCTGCCGGAAGAACAAAGTAACCGATGTTATCATCATATCCAAAAACAGCCGAACCTGTATAGAAAAGAGAACGTTCAATATAACGCGGTTTTATCTCATCGGGGAGATTTATCCATTCAAAGTTATTAAGCGCAACAAGAGTAAATCTACGGTACATTAAATTGTTTTCTATAAAGTTCTTTTTCTGTGCTTTTGTGTTGGCAATTTTGTTGCCGTACTGTGTATAAAACGGTATCATTTTTTCCTCCTAAAGAAGATTTTTCTTATCAGTCTGACAAGTCCTTTTCTGCGTTTCTCTGTTTCGATTCTTTTATCATCGACAATATTGTCGCCGTTATAAGAAATTGAAATAGAAGGCTTGATATTAGTACTGATATTGTTGTTATGTTTCTTATCAATTCCATATTTTATCCTCATGAATATGATTTCTATTATATTTCCTATGATATAGGATATCGTGACTAACACGATTGCGAATAAACCGCATACAAGAAAGATTTGTTCTATCATGATGTTATGTTCTCCTCGTATGATACATAATTGCCATATTCTTTATAGTCGCTTGCATTCGTCATGTTCCATATTGTTGTACCGTTCATTAATATAGATTCAAATACTTGTGCGTCACCACTGTTACGAATATTTGACTTATATTGTAATGCCTTGACATAAGTATAATATTTACCAACATTATAATTTAATGTCATAATCTTTTTAAATCTATATCCTGTTGTGTTCCATATGCTTTTACAATAGTTAATGTCGTCATCGTTCAATGTAATGTTTTGTATCGCAAACATATTCGGCAACATAAACGTCATATTTTTTTCAGCGTCACCTATAACGTCAACTTTATCAGGGCGCTTTTTTACGTCATCAAGAGTAAAAATTGTGTCACTTAGTGTTCCTAATATACCGGCTCCGCCACTCATCATTTTATTGCCCAAAATATTACGTTGCTGTTCATATGACATTGCGCCTTTTGAAAAGGAATTTGCTGTGGCTGTTCCAGTTAAATAAACTCCACCTGCTGTTGTCGCTAACTGTGTTAATGCTGATAATGTTTGTCTTGCAGTGTAATTAGAGTTATATTCGATAAATTCGGAAAACGAATCTGTGACTAAAGGCATTTTTGCTGATGTTTCAAATATTGTTGTGAATACGCCATTACCATATATATCATGCCTAAATGTTACACCGTTTACGCCCTCAAACGGATATGTTGTTATATTAATATTTCCATTATAATATTGTGTATCAAGTTCATATTCACCAGAGGAACATGTTAATATCCGCTGTGTATATGGATATCTATTAAATGGTACGTCAACGCCATGTGTGTTTGTAAAAGAGCGACCAAAGTAATCTAATGTTGAATACGGTCTAACTAATGGTGTGGGACGTTTTAACCTATATCCTTTTAACGGAAGATCGATAACTGGAGACACATTTATTTTTACTGTAAATTCTGTTTCTTCATATATTTTAGTCATTTCAGTAGGAACATAGTACAAATATATTGCGCATACATTTGCTTTTCCTGTCAGCAATTTAAGGTCTTTAAAATCTGTTGTTTTTCCCCACCCTTGAATATTGCCTGATGATGTAACGTCATATATAAACGTTATTGTTCTTGCCATACATAATGATGTATCTAAATTTGTAGATTCATTAAAAACAAACATTATTGCGAATTTATACGCTGTATTATTGTCTAAATAATAGTAAGTAGAACGTTTAGACGGTGTTATACTAATATCAGATATATATGGTACTGTTTTTGAATGTGTTCTTTCTACTAAACAGATTCTGTTGGCTGTCTTATAATAATTCATCCAAACATCTTTTTTAATATAAAAACGTGTACATTCAAAATTCAAAAATTCCACGTTCGTTATAAATGCAAATATAGACCCTTCGCCTTCGCCATTGTTATACATGATATAGTTGTAATCGTGTGCCGTATCATATATTACTGGCAGTTCTACATATCCATCGTCTCTGATATACTGCAAATTAGTATATGATAACGGTGTTTTTACTGACATTGAGGCAAGCCTATTACTTACAGATATACCGTCCGTAAAATACATTACATTTTTATATGTTGGGTCACATGATTTTAATGAATATATTGTAGCCGTTGTCTGTGGAGATTGTGCCATAATTTCCCCCCCAATATCCCACCCACCAACCCTATTTATTATACTTTTGTAAGTACTACTTTGAAATCGTTTGTAAGAGGCATTATGAGATTAAACGGCTCTGTATAAACCTCTGTTTCTGTACCACCGGACGCGCCTGTGTAAGTAACAGTTGCTTTATAATTTTCCGTCCCAGTCCATGTAAATGCAACCTCTTTACCCTGATTAAATGCTGCGTTTGTTGCTTTCTTACCCTTAATATCCTGTCCTGCTGCGGTGAATACCGTTACCGTAGAAGGTGCTTCTCCGGTAATACTCTGTGTGGTTGCGTCAGTTCCACCAACAAATGCAACAGCGTTGAAGAACAGACCGTAAGAGAAAATATATGCAAGAGTAAGGAAGGTGTTATCAACAAGAGACGCAGGGTTATAAATTGCCGAACCTTCATAAAGAGTGGGGAATATACGGAGCATTCTCTTATCAAACATAAGTGCAATTATCGGGTTGGTATCATTGTCATAAGAACCGAACCCATAATCATCAGGCACTTCAATTATTCTTGCGTTGAGTTCTGCCTGCGACAGGTTGAAAACACCAGCAAGATAATCAACATTAATCTTTTCAAGATATTTCGGCTTTGTGATTATTACAATATTGTCTCTGCTTGATTTGGTCAGCATATGGAAGTAGTTATATTTATTCGTCATAAACTGCATATCTTTGTATGTAGTTTTGAGGTCTTTAAGATAGTTCTTTATGCCGTCCTCTGTATCAAGGGAGTAGCCGAACTTCTTCTGAAATACACCTCTCTTGAAAGCTGTGGATATAAGTTCAAGGCACTGAAGATACAGGTCATACTGTGCTGAAGAGTTAAGTGTTCCCTTGATTCTGTTTACAAGAGAATCGAATCCACCCATAGTAAGGAATGCGCTCTTCATCTGTGCATAAGATGTTGAGACCTTATACTGCATTTCATAGTTTTCGCTATGATAAATGGCTTTAACGTTCGGTGCTTTCTTGCTAAGAGCATAACTTCCATCATCGTTCCATGCGGGAGTTGCACCGGTTATAAGGTCTACATACATATCCTCTACTGTTGAACCAACAGGGAGCTTTTCAGAGAAAAATTCTGCGAACGGATTTTCTGTTGAATCGTATGTAGTGTCATACACATACTGTCTTACAATCTTTGCAAGAACGTTAAGAAAATCGTTCAGTTCTGTGGGCGCAAGAAGTGAAAGATTATGAAGATTTTCCTGATTTATTACGGGTATTCTGTCCTCATATCCTGCCTCTACTCTTGCTGTGTTAAGAATGTCAAGTGCGTTTGCCATAAGTTATTTTTTCCTCATTTCTTTTGATATTTCTTCTATTGATTTGTACGTCTTAGGTTTGGGTTCTTCTCCGGCAGGTGACGTACAACGGATAAAGAGTTCCTGATTCGTCTGCTGGAGTTTCTTGATTCTCTCATTAGCTTCATTTAGCGATTTTGTAAGTTCGTCTTTCTCTGACGTGAGAGTTGCTATTTCGTCGCTTTTTGAGAGTATCTGCTGCTGAAGTTCTTCAATTTCC
>ERZ780030.723-NODE-723-length-12416-cov-3.263814_pt1 | contig 12416 bp, 12 predicted proteins | sample MGYA00511857_ERZ780030 | MGnify/ENA primary metagenome ERZ780030 (study PRJEB29588, sample SAMEA2162530) | human gut metagenome | biome: human gut; feature: human-associated habitat; material: faeces | place: Denmark | collected 2008/2010 ... | reverse complement strand
GGCAGGAGCAGATTATGGCAAAGGCAAAGGAGTATGGTATTCCCGAAAACTACGCCAAACGATGCGCCATCAAGGACGATGAGGACTTGGACGCATATTTCAAGGACTTGAAGCAGGAGTTCGCAAATGACGGCTTCAAGGGCGTAACCCCTCCCGAAACGGCAGAAGAGAAGATTGAGAAAGAATCTGAATCTATCGCTAAGATGATTGACGAGGGAACGAAAACTATTGTTGAACAAAACAAGAATTAATTATGTCAGCAGGATTTAAGTATGATTTAGTTCCGCCCGTTGAGCAAGAGGAACGCTACGATGTCCAGACCGGTATTCGTAGACGTGGCCCGTTCAAACTCGACACGCAGAACCTGGTAGTGGGAAGTTTTCTTCCCGGATTTACACCGATTTGTGCGGACTTGAAAAACAAGTTCGCTTATGCGGTAATCAATGTGAGAGTTGTGGAAGCCTATACCACTGGTGAAGAGGCTTTGTCTATCAAAGTAGCCAAGAACTCTTTGGCTTATGTGGGTATGTTTGTCGGAAGTGGCAAGAAAGGTGCAGAAGTAACGGCAATTGATAAGTCTAATGCCGGTTATGATGTATTGACTATCAAGGCTGCTTTTGGTGGGAATATCGCCAAAGATGCCGTATTATTCAATGCGGTTGCAGTTGATGGTTTAAAGCAAAAGCATGTGGCTAATTCGGCTCTGTTTAACCGTACAAAGGTTGAGGACGGAATCACATTGGTTTCATTGCTTCGTACAGCCGCAGAAATTGAACCCTCAAAATTGGTTATGCCGTTCTCCGAGAACGATAAAGCCAACATGAAGGGATGGTTTGAATTTAACGAGTAAGGAGGTAGGATATGTTTTTAACGATTCAAACATTATTCGATGATGCGAATATTGTTTCCGCTATCATCAGACGTGTGAACCAGACACGCAAGGACACAATCTATTGGCAGCAGTATCTTACTTTCCGCAGAGTGACTACTCGTGTGTTCAAGGATTATATCGGTTCTGTAACCGGAGTTATGGCCGGCTCCATCAATTCGCGTTTTGGAGAGAAACCCATCCGTGAACGTCGGAACATCGGTTCCGGATATGGTGAGATTGCCTATTTGGGTGATGCTTATCAGATGTCTATTGACCGTCTTTCTGAATTGCAGGATTTGATTGACAAGTTCAATGCCGCTAAGCCAGCCGACCAAAAGGCTGCAATGGAAGAGATTGTAAACTTCCTGGCAGACGACTACCGTCAGATTACCCTTGCCGCCCACAAGCGTATGGATATTATTGTCGGTGCGCTGTTGATGCTTGGTGAAGCCACCGTTTACAACAAAGACGCTGCAATCACTTCCGGTCAGACCAATAATAAACTGCTGGAGATTACCCTTCCGTTCAATTTTATCAAGCCGAAAAGTGGAGATGTGGTTGTGGACGGAAAGAATATGTTTATCTCTTATTTGAGAGAGAAACTTCATTCCTTGGCACCGGACTATGGCGTTTATGCCAAGATGGTTATGACTCGTGCATCTTTCAACAAGCTTATTCTTGGTTCATCTGAATTTGGTGAGCAGTACAAGATGATTCTCGGCAGCAACGAAATGAAGTTGAGTACGGGATTGGTTTCCTCTTCTTTGGCTTCCGAAGTGTTCACCGGCATCGGTTTGCCGCGTATTGAAATCAAGGAGGACTACGTGAAAGACCAGACGGGAAAGAATGTGCAGATTTACGCGGATAACCGTATTACTCTGTTACCTTCTGACAACATTGGTTATATGCGCCATCATACCCCGTATGAAGCGACAGACCCAGTACAAGGACGTACTTATATCCCGTCAGAGGGGCAGATGCTTATCTCCAACTACCGTGACAAAAACGGTCGCTACATGGAATATACGGCAGAGTGGATTCCGCAGATTTCCAATCCAGATTTGATTACCAATTTCGATTTGAGCGAAATTGCATCCATTCAATCAGCATAAGGGGGTAGGATATGAAAGTAAAGGTTATATCAGTTTTCCGCGACAAGTTCACCGGAAAGTATTATACTCCCGGTGAAGTGATTGAAGTCGGTGAGGAAGCCCGTGTGCTGGATATGGAAAGCCGCAGACTCGCTGAACGGATTGAGGTAAAAAATCCCGAAGTGAAAGCCCCTGAAGAAAAGAAAGAGGTGAAAATTTCCCTCTTTGAAAAGGAGTTTGAGAAGAAGGCTTTGATTGATGCTTTGAAGTCTATCGGTGCGCAGGCTTCCGGCAATATGAAAGAGGAAACTCTTTTGGCTAAGGTTGCAGAACTGGATGAAGAATCAACAGCCAAACTGAAAGAAGCATTAGGTATCGAGTAAAAGGATAGGGTAGTGCTTCTACTCTTCCATTGTCTAATTTTATAAATCAGAAAAGGAATGAAGAATTTTATTTTTGCCATGTGTGGTTTTTTAATGATGTCTTTGGTTTCGTTGAGCGTGCAGGCATCAAGTGTGGAATCTCCTAAGTGTGAATACGTGAATCCATCGGTTGATGTTGGTCTGCCGGATATTCAGTTTATCACTTTGGAAACGGTTCCGGCTGATTGTGTTGTACTGACCATGACGCATCCCATGTTTTTGGTTGCAAATAACCCGGCTATGATGTGTTCGATAAAAGAGGGAATGGCTATTCAAGGGGTACGAATTAATGTTCCCAAATGTCCGTTCAGATACATCTATAAATCTAAACATTGTACGCATTATAGCTATACCGCATATAGTAAACTGATTACACCATATTGAATGATATCAGCCATGAGTAACAAGGAGTTTGTATTAAGCGTATTTGATAAGAACACCCCGTCTAATCTTGTAGTTGAAAATATACTTTCAAGAACGGGATTGGATGGTGAAGAACCTTTTGCCGAGGAAAATCGGGCAAGATTAGAGGTCGCTTGTGCAAAGCAAATTCCGTGGATGATACAAAATCCATCTTCGGTCAGCGAAAGCGGATTTTCTGTGTCTTGGTCTAATTATGTTGATAGCCTAATGAAATTGTACTCATGGCTGTGCAAACAGTACGGTTTGAAAGACGAACTGAGTAACAAACCTAAAGTGACTTTCTTATGATATTCGCTCCCCACATATTGCAGGTTAAGGTTATCACCCCGATGGATAAGGATGAGTTCGGCAGACCTATTCCCGGCACAGGTGGTGAGAGCTGGCAGGATATATGCAGATGCCGTTGTGATGATGTGAGTGCGGAAAAGAAAGTATCTATCAATGGTGCTTTGTATGATTTCAAGTACAAGGTAGTCTTTGACAAGCCGTCAAAGGTTGAAGCAGGTGCAGAGGTTCGTTGTTTGAATGCCGATGGAAGCATAAGAGGTGAAGGAGTTGCTAAAAGCCCTTTGGAAACAAACTATTTTTCCTATAGAGTAATATGGTTGGAATAGATGCAGACTTTTCGGATGTTGACCAGTTCTTTGAGGACGGAACAAGCGAAGTCGTTGCTGGCATGAAAGAAGAGGGAGAGGCATTTGTTGAAGATGCAAAAGCTACCGGAAACTATCAAGACCACACAAAACATTTGAGAGAATCGAATGATTATGAGGTTAATGAAGATGGCTTAATTCTGAAAAACGAAGCTGATTATGCTTCATTCGTGGAATCCAAAGGATTTGAAGTTGCAGGAAGTGCAGCGATAAGGACAGAAAAAAGATTGAAAGATAGATTTGAACGATGATAGTAACCACCGACATAGGAAACATCCTTTACCGGGATTGCAAGGCTTTCGGAATAGAGGTTTACCAGAAGGGAAATATCCCCGATGGTGAAGTAAAGACTGAAAGAGTAATCATCCGGACGAAATCACAAACCCCTGGCACCTATTGGAAGAAAGGTTTCGTAGAGGTGAACCTTTGTGTCCCGGACATTAAGCCGGATACCGCTAACCTTATCCGTTTGGGCGAACTCGAAAGACAAGCCAACAAGCTGTTTGATGATGTGGTAAGCTCCTATGACAGCACAATCTATCGTTATTCGATTGATTCAATCGGTACAGAAGCGGACATAGCTTTGAAGTGTCATTATGTGAATGTGAGAGTATTATTTGAAGTATTAAACGTAAAATTATAAGATTATGATTTCAGCAGTAGGAATTAAAAGAATCTTGTTTGCCAACACAAGTGTGGTTACGGCAGACATTACCCCCGAAATCGCGAAGACTTTAATCCAAGCGGCTATTACCGCTAAGAATGAAGTTTTGAATGTTCACGGGGAAACGTGGCAGATTGAGGAATCAGAAGCATCTGTTACTGGTTATAAAAATCAGTTGAACGGCCAGAACTATCGTTATGATACCACCCCGGGGGATATTACCCCATCTTTCTCTATCGGTCAGTACGATTGGAAGACGAAAGCCAATTTGATGGGTGGCTCTGTTGTCGAAACGGGAGAAGGTGCGAGCAAGGTTGCTGTTGGATGGAAACGCCCGACAGGCAAAGTAGTAATCAACAAGGCTCTTTTCTGCCTGACTGATGATGACGTCTGGTTCATCTTCCCTAATGCCCAAATCGTCGCTCGTGAAGCGAATACTGATAAGGCAATCGCTATTGCAGTGAAGGGACTGGTTCAGACATCTAAGGTTGCAGGTGTTTCCTCGGAGTACAACTATGAAGAGAGTGCAGTCGGTGCATTAACTCCAGAAGGTTAAGGTAAATAAGATTGGATAACTGAAAGGGTGGAAGTGATGTTTGTCACCTCTACCCTTTTTAATTTTAAAGAGTATGAATCAAGCAGCAAAAATAGTATCTGATTCCTTGTTAGGACTGGATTTTAAGAATGTAGAGATAGGTGGAATAGTTTACACCATCAAGCCACCAATAATCAAAATTATCTGCCGGGCTATCCGCCACTTTTCTACTATTGAAATGAAGGGAGAGAATATAGTAGAAGCCATAAAACAGATACCAGAAGTAACCGATGGTCTATTGAATGGGCTATCGTGTTTCATCTGCGGCAATGAGGATATGGCTAAGGTCTTAGAAAATGGAACATTTGAAGAAGTCAAGGATGCTTTGGAAGTGTGTTTCTCAATGATGGATGTTTCGGCTTTTCTGTGTGTCAGCTCGATGAAGAACGTGTCGATGCTGGCAGCAAGACTGAAACAGTAGGAAACACAACGTTCTTTGGACAGATAGCCTCACTTGTAGATACGCTTCATTTGACTTATACGGAAGTATTTGAAGTTATTCCATATAGAAACTTGTTAATGATGCAGCGAGATAAGTTACACGCGGTATATGGAAATCAGAAAGTGAATAGAATCAGTGGTAAGGAATTGGCAAATCGTAGAAAAAAGAGATAGGTATGGCAAAATTATATTTTAAAGTAGCAAGTGACTGGGAGGAAGTTGTAAGGCTTCGCAACGAAATATCCAAGTTAAAGCAAGAGTTGAAGAATATGGATAGCACGCAGTCACCTGCTGCATTCAAGACGCTTAATACCCAACTTGCGGCATCTACGCAACAACTTGATGGGCTTGTGACCGAAGCTGCGAAAGCTGGTGCTGAAATGGAAAATGGTTTTAAGAAGAAGATTTTCGATGCCTCGCAATCGGTTAATGACTTTACGCAGAAGATTATCAATCAGAAGGCGGTAGTTAAGGATGTGGAAGCCGATGTTAAACGTCTGGGTGAAGCTTACCGTATTGCTTTGAAAAGAAACCCTTTGTCTGCTGATGGTAAGTTGAGAGAATACAATTCAGCTCGTAAAGCATTGGATGAAGAAAAGGCGGCACTATTCGGATTGACGCAGGAACAAGCTAATGCCCGATTGTCGGTGAAGAAACTACGTGATGAATATTCTCTTTATAATAAAGAAGCCGGAAGCACTGTACAAGCCAACGAAAACATGGCCCTTTCCTTGAGTAAGGTGTTAGGTGTAATCGGTGGAGTTGCAGCCTTAAAGAAGTTAGGTTCTGAAATAATACGGGTACGTGGTGAGTTCCAGTCCATGCAAACAGCTATCGAAACGCTTGTTGGCAAAGATGTAGCAGGGAAACTGATGCCACAAATCAAGGAATTGGCAAAGATATCACCTCTTACCATGACTGATATGGTCGGTGCCGAAAAGATGATGCTTGGCTTTAACATCCAGGCAGAAGATACAATAAAATACTTGAAGGCACTTAGTGACCTTTCTATGGGAGAATCGGGAAAATTCAATTCTCTCACTTTAGCGTTTTCTCAAATGTCTGCTGCTGGCAAACTCATGGGACAGGACTTGAATCAGATGATAAATGCTGGTTTTAATCCGTTGCAAACTATTTCCGAGAAGACTGGTAAGTCAATTGCACAACTTAAAGATGAGATGTCAAAGGGTGCCATTTCCGCTAAAATGGTTCAACAAGCATTTGTTGACGCAACGAGTGCCGGAGGCAAGTTCTATAATATGTCTGAGAACGCATCAAAGACTATCAATGGACAGATATCTATGATGCAAGATGCTCTGGATAACGCCTTTAATGAGATGGGGCAGAAATCGGAAGGTGTTATTATGTCCGGCATACAAGCAACTACATCTTTGATACAGAACTATGAGACGGTTGGCAAGGTGTTGATTGGTTTGGTAGCCACTTATGGAGCTTACCGTACCGCTGTGATGCTTTCTACCATAGCCACAAGTAAACATACTATTGCGGAGACAGCATTAACCAATGTCCGTGTATTGGCAAGAAGGGCACAGGTCGCTTTGAATGCTGCGATGCTTACCAATCCTTATGTGTTGTTGGCAACGGCTGTTGTTGGGCTTGGGGCCGCTATGTGGGCAATGTCGGATGGCACATCTACCGCTGAACGCGCGCAAAAAGAATATAACAAGACCAAAGAGGAAGCTGCGAAAAATGAAGAAACGCATCGACAAGAAATAGATAAACTGCTTTCTTCCGCTCGTGATGAAAGCCTTGCTACCCTTACCCGGCAAAAATCATTGGAAGAACTCCGAAAAGAATACCCTAAAATCTTTGAGCAGTACGACCTCGAAAAACTGAAATTGGCTGATATTCTCAAATTGAAGCAACAAATTAATGAGGAAGATTCTAAACTTTCCGTACAAGGGCGCAAAGATGATTATTCTTCTTTAAAAGAAACTGTATCCAATCAGCAAAGATATTTGCAATTATTTGATAATCCTGATTTACGCAAGGATATGTCAGATAAAGATAAGGAGATTTGGAAAATGTTCGCTGGTAACCAGTCTTATGTTCAGGTGCGAGAAGAAATGCAGAAGAATGCAGAAAAATTGAAGCTGCTTCAAAAGGATGTTCTTAAAGATAATATCGCTGCATATAAAGCCAACCTAAAGAACTATTCCAAAGAAAAGCTGGAAGCAGAATTAAAGCTTGCTCAATCGTCTGCATCTAAGCGTAATGGTTTTGTCGTAAATGGTATGATGATTAGAGGTGGCGATTTAGAAAGTGTTATTTCTTCAATTAATGGAGCGTTAGCTGAAAAGAAATCTCCTTCCACTTACAAACAGGACTACGAAAAAGCGAAGAAAGACTGGGAGGATGCTAAAAAGAAACTCTCTGAAATAGAAAAGGACAAATCCAAGTTTACCTCAAAACAGTATGAAGAGGCTAAGAAACAAGAAGAAACTACCGAAAAAGCATACAAAGATTTAGGTGGTATTACTGGTAGTGCTTTATCCAAACAAGAAAAGGCTTCTGAAAAACAGAAGAAAGAACAGCAAAAGTCTGCCGAGGAACTTCTTTCTCTTCGTCGCCAGAACCAGCAGGATGAAGTCAGTTTGATGAAAGAAGGTACGGAGAAGAAACTGAAACAGATAGATTTGGATTATCAAAAAGAACTGGACGTCATTAAAAAACAGGAGAAAGACCTGTCAGAAAAGCAAGGTGAAAAGTTGACCCCTGAACAATCTATAGAGATTTCAGCTCGTTACACTAATGCTGAAAATAAGAGAGATAAAAATATTGCTGACGTAACAAAAGAACAACTTAAAGCTGAACAGCAGGCGTTGAATGATTACTTGAAAGAGTATGGCACATTCCAGCAACAGAAATTAGCGATTGCTCAGGAATATGCCGAAAAGATAAAAAAGGCGCAAGAAGAAAATGGCATCAATAGTGTACAGGTTAAATTACTGGAGAAACAACGAGACGTTGCCATACAGAACAAGGAAACAGAAGCTATAAAGACAAATATTGATTGGGTAACTGTTTTCGGTGAGTTTGGCGGCATGTTTAATGACATGATAAGACCTGCACTTGAAGAGGCCAAGAAATATATCCAAACAGACAAATTTAAGAATTCCGACCAAGCAAGCCAAGAAGCCTTGATTGATGCCATAGGCCAAATGGAGAAATCTCTTGGTGGTGCTGGAGGATTAAATTTTAAGAAGTTAGGACAAGAATTGCAGACGTATCAATCTTCACTACGTTCTCTTAATGATGCAAAGAACGAAGAGGTAGATGCTATTAATAAACTAAAAAAAGCGCAGAAAGATTATGAGAAAGCTATAAAAAGTGGTACGGAAGAAGAAAAGCAAGCAGGCAAAAATGCCCGTGATATAGCTCAACAGAATGCAGACTCTGCATCCGTCAACGTCAAAACCCAGACTGATATTGTTAATCAGAGTCAACAAAATCTCTCCGATTCCGCTACTATATTAAAAGCTAATATGGACAATGTAGCCGAAGGTTTGTCGAAATTGGCATCTGGTGGTATTAAAAATGCTTATGATGGGTTTATTCAAGCAAGTAAAGGTATGGGAGGGGCTATTGAAAAAGTTGCTGACAGTCTTGAAAGTGTTCCTATAATTGGTTGGATTTTGTCTATTATTGATGTATTCAAGGATGGTTTAAGTAATCTTGTTGGAGGCTTGCTTGATGCAGTATTCAATGCAGTAGGAGGCATTATAGGTGATGTGTTATCTGGTGATTTGTTTGTTACTATTGGAAAATCCATTGCATCTGGTGTTGGTAATATCCTTAATTCTATATCGTTTGGTGGGTTTAACTCTCTCTTTGGAATAGGCGGTAATGCCGAGGAGACTGCGGACAAAATTGATGAACTTACGGCTTCAAATGATGCTTTTAAAACTTCCATTGATGACCTTAAAGATGAAATAGCGGGAACGAATGGAGCAAAGTCCATACAAGCGTATAACGAAGCTGTTAACGCTCAGAAGAGGTATGAGGAGAATCTGAGAAAGATTCTTGATGCTCAAATGAATTATAATAGCGCTCATCATTCCAATGCCTATTACTGGGATCTTGATAAGAATAGTTTGAGTCAGATAAATAAGTTGCTTGGCACAAATCTAAATAACACTTGGGGTGATTTTTCTAAGTTAACCGCTGACCAGATGAATGAGATACGAACTCATCTGCCTGATATTTGGTCCGAAATGATTAATGAAGGTAAATACGGAGACCGCTTCAAAGATGACTGGAATAAATATGCAGACCAAGCTGGGCAGCTTCAAGAAATGACAGATAACCTTCGGGAAAATCTTGCTCAAATATCCTTTGATAGCCTTCGAGATAGTTTTGTAGATGCTCTTATGGATATGGATGCCAAAGCAGAAGACTTCGCAGACGATTTTGAGGAGTATATGACAAGAGCGCTTTTGAATTTCGCAGTTGGTGACAAAATGGATGAGAATTTGAGAAAATGGTATGAATCTTGGACTGATACCATGAATGCTCAAGAAGGAAAACTGACTGAAAAGCAAATAGAAGAATATCGTAGGCAATGGGATGCTTATGTTCAAGAAGGAATGGATATACGTGATGAAATAACTGGATTAACAGGATATACTGGAAACTCTTCTTCTTCACAATCTGCCACTTCAAAAGGATATCAAGCAATGTCGCAAGATACCGGAGAAGAGCTAAATGGGCGGTTTACCGCCTTACAAATTGCAGGTGAAGAGATAAAAACTCAGAATATCGCTCAAACTCAATCTCTTAATCTGTTAACTGCAAGAGCAGATGCTATCCTTTCCATGAATACAGAAACGAGGAACATCGCTGATGATACGAGGGATTTGATTGCACAATCCTATCTTGAATTGGTACAGATTTCGGAGAATACAGGTAATTCGGCTAAATACTTAAAAGATATCAAAGCAGATATAGCAGAAGTGAAGAAGAATACATCAAAATTATAAATTATGACAGATTTACTGATTAATGAAAAAGATGCGTTTGCCACATGGGGTGTGAGAATGGGAGAGGGGTTTCTTGATGTTATTGGGGCATCCGCTCCCATGAAGGATTTTATTGAAAACAAAAGCCGACTTGAACATGGGAAACGGGTAATAATCAATAATCCAAAAGTCGATGAGAGGGAAATAACTCTTTCGTTCACTATCGAGGGTAGTTCTCAGTCTGATTATCAATCAAAGAAAAAGGCTTTCTTCGATGAACTTTATAAAGGCAAGGTTGATATTCAAGTCCCAGCTAATGGTAGCGAGATTTACCGTCTTATTTATACTGGCAAGAGTGTTACTTATGCGCAGAGTTTAGATAGGACTTTTGGCAAGATTTCAAGTAAGTTTTCGGAGCCGAATCCGGTAAACCGAACTTAATTCACGACATTGGTTTTATTGTCGTGCATGTGAATGCCTGATTTTAGGCATTCTTTTTTTTATGTCCGAACTTTGGAGATGTTATGATAGTAGACATCAAAGACATATCCGGTAACGTTCTTCTTGTAACCACTCCCAATGAAGGTTGCAAGCGGAAGTTTACGCTCAAAAAAGAGGATTACATACTTCTGAAATTCTCTTTGGAGAATCCCATATATTTCAAGTTAGGCTCATATGTTGAATGCGATTTTGGGTTATTCGAGGTATGCGACCTTCAAAGTCCTACCTTCAACACCGATAATGCAGGCTATGATTATGAACTAAGACTTGACGCTCACTACTGGAAATGGAAAAACAAAATCTTCAAATATACCCCAGAAGTGGTAGGGCAAGAGGCGTCTTGGAATCTTACCGCTTCACTTGATGTCCATGTTAGTATAGTCCTTAGAAATTTGAAAGCTCTTGGTTATAAGTATAAAGGACGGGATTTTGAATTTTCCATTGACAGTAGTGTAGAGAATAAGTCTCTTTTGATGAGCTACGATAATATCAATATCCTTGATGCCTTGTTCTCTATGGGAGCTAAAGACAAGTGGAGCTGTGATGTGTGGATAACAGAGAACATCATCCACTTCGGACGGTGTGAGTTCGGTGACCCTGTGGACTTCGAGCAAGGTATAAATGTGAAGGAAATGACACGTTCCGATTCGCAGTCTGATTACGCCACGAGAATCTACGCTTTCGGTTCTACAAGAAACATTCCTTCTAACTATCGTCCTGTTGATGAGAGTATTGTTGTGAATGGAGTTGTACAGAAACGCCTTATGCTTCCTGTTGACACTCCTTGCATAGACGCATATCCTGATATGAACATTGAGGAAGCGGTTGAACAGGTGGTTGTGTTTGATGAAATCTTTCCCCGAAGAACGGGCACGATGTCGGATATTACCACGAAAGAATACACCGACAAGATAGAAAATGCGGACGGAACAACTACCGAAGAGAAATGGAATGCCTACCGCTTCAAAGATACCGGCATTACTTTCTCAAAGGATTATATCCTTCCCGGTGAGGAACTGAAAATAACTTTCCAGTCCGGGAAACTCAATGGCATGGTATTCGCTGTGGCATTTGACCCGGACGGCAAAGATGAACAGCTTTGGGAGATAGTACGTAATGAGGACTACGGGCGTAAGCTACCCGGTGATGTGCTTGTTCCGGAAGACGGTGACAAGTATGTTCTTTCCGGTTGGGACAGTACTAAGATAGTTGAACTGGGGCTTGTGGATGCCGCAGAACAGGAACTGAAAGCGGAAACGGAGAAATATGTAGCCAAATCCAAGATAGACCCGAACACCTATACTTGCACGATGATGTCCGATGACGCATACCGTGAGGACGGAATACATAATCTCTATGGTGCAGGTCAGAAAGTTAACCTGATTAACAAAGCCTATTTCGAGAACGGAAGGCAGTCGAGGGTTATCGGGTTTGAATTCAACCTTGACAAACCTTATGATTCCCCCGTATATACTGTCGGGGAAACCGCTGTCTATTCCCGCATAGGGGAAATAGAGGATAAGGTAGAAAGTCTCACTCTCAAGGGTCAGACGTACACAGGTGGAAGCGGTAGTGGCGTATATGTGATAAGAAGAAATGACTCTACTCCTGCAACTGACAGCAATGTGTTCTCGGCATTGCGTTCGTTGTCAATGTTTCTTCGTAAAGACAAGATGGATTTCACTAATTACCTATTGAGGTTATTAGGAGGTTTAGAGGTTGGTCCCTTTTCTCCCGGCGCTCTCGGTTCCGGCGCCGCCATCCAGATTTACCCGC
>ERZ780030.720-NODE-720-length-12422-cov-5.421606_pt1 | contig 12422 bp, 11 predicted proteins | sample MGYA00511857_ERZ780030 | MGnify/ENA primary metagenome ERZ780030 (study PRJEB29588, sample SAMEA2162530) | human gut metagenome | biome: human gut; feature: human-associated habitat; material: faeces | place: Denmark | collected 2008/2010 ... | reverse complement strand
AGAGAAGCTTGCTCCTGTCATCTGTGCCCACGCTGAGGCGGAAGAAGGGTACAGAAGGAGTTCGCCTAGCCGGCGGCAACCCTACGTTAACAATGCAAGTATAATACTGCATGGAAAATGTTAATGAAATCTCGACCGTACCCAATCCCGTATCCGGCAGATCCCGGTATAGACTCCGGCCCCGCAGTAGGGCATCAGCAACAGGCTGTAAGAGAAGATATACCGCGAATTGGCTTCCCAGAAGGTGTGGAACAGAAAACCTCCCAGTACGGCAATGAGGCCGACGTAGATGTAGAGTCGGTCCGCGCCATGCCAATCCGCGCCATGCCGGTCCGCGCCATGCCGATCCGCACCAAGTCGATCCGCGCCATGCTGATCCGCGCCATGCCGGTCCGCACCGAGCTGATCCGCACCGAGCTGATCCGCATCAAGCTGATCCGCCATGTGGTCCGCAGTGCACCCTGCGGTATGCCCCGCCGTTTGGTCAGCCATGTGCCCGACAACTTTGGATTTCCGACGTTTCTTAAGACTGTCGATACAGAACACCAACACGCCCAGATACAGAACATTCTGCCATGCATTGCACCATTCGATATATCCCCCACTGAGAGAACCTTCATAGACTTCTTTAAAAAATGCACTCCGTCCTCCGTAGGTAGCCAGGGTAGCCTGTCGGCTGGCATAGGTGCCGTCCGCCCACTGAGATAAATGTTTGTGAAGATAGAAGTCCGCTGTGTAGCCGGGATGTTACCGGAAATAGGTCAGGCGCTCCTCGATCGCCACACGGCTGATCTCGTTGGCGATAGCAGTATCCATGCCGGCGGTATCGTAAGTATCGATATTGAAGCCGTTATACCAGCCGCAGCCGCGGGAAGCTTCCTGCATTCCCATGGCGAGATAGGACATGGCGGTGACTCCGGAGCTTAACGTATTACCCGCCTTTTTCTCATAACATTTCTGTATCAGCGGCAGAATCCCCACAGAAGTAACAGCAAGACATACCGCCATGATGAGCAGTCCCAGACGCATCTTACCGTTCCGCCCCGGACGCAATGCCTCGAACAACAGCACCAGCAACACTGCGATCACAGGGATCAGGGAATTCTTGCGCAGCATCACAGACAGTGTGAGGAACAGGATGCTGCCGAAGCCGGTGAAAATTATCCGGTAGGAGCCGCCCGGGGAGACGTTGTCCCGATAGGAACTGTCCGGAGAGGAGCTGCCCAGCAACCGCAACAGCAGATACCATCCCACCGACAATGCAGCGAAGGAAGGAATCTCGCCGTAGACGAAGGAGCTGTACATGATCATGGGCAGGTTACAGCATACCAAGACGAGATAACAGCAGGAGATATTCTTGTAATTCTCCGGCCACAGATATTGCAGCGACAGATATTGGAACCAGACAGCCCCACACAACAGACAGACATAGACCAGCTTGATAAAGTGCCAGGCCGGTACGGACAGGCCGGTGAGATTCCAGATCCGGAGCAACAGCTCCAAAAAAGCCATCAGCCCGATCTGCTGTGGATAATAAGACAGATAAGAAACGGTGGGGTGGATAATATCAGTATTTCCCAGGATCCACTCCGCAGCCGCATTGTATACAGACAGAGCATCCGCTGCGGGAACCGTGCGTCCGAAGAGGATCAGCAGGATACCAAGCCCAAATACAAAGGTCAAAGTAAAAACGAGCAGTCCGCGACGGAATTTCTCTCCTATTTTTTCATACAGATACAGACATCCGCAAAACAGTAATCCGAAGCCTGCCAGCTCCAACAGATTCCACAGGGGATTGTCCGGACGCAGCAGAACCTGCTGGGTCTCCATATTGTCGGCATAGCAGGTCGTGAGAAAGCTGCCGGCGAACAGCAGCATGGAAAGCAACAGTGTCAGAAGCATGACAATGTTAAGCCCCAGACGGTAAATGATATTGCAACAAGATCTGTTCTGAGATCCACTCATGGAAACAATTCCTCCGTAACCACAACAAATTTCAATTATGCAAGCATATTGGCTCACTTGCGCTCATTGCATTATAAGCTCACGAATTCGTGCTATCGCACTTTACATCCTGCTTCGCAGGATATTCGTTCGCTAATGAGCCTGGGCTCATTATATCATAGCTTTTGCCCGCCCCCAAGAAAAATACGCGGGAAAAAGCAAAAATAGTGGCTGTAATGGAACAAGCGTGGTACAATAAACTTTGTATAAGCACTTTTAACACGCAGAGATAAGAGGAATGGAAAATGGATAAAATTGCAGTACTAATCCCCTGCTACAATGAAGAGAAGACGATCGCCAAGGTGGTATCCGATGTGAAAAAGTTCCTGCCGGAGGCGGTGACTTATGTATATGACAATAATTCCACCGATCGTACCGTGGAACTGGCAACGGAAGCGGGAGCGATCATACGTCATGAATATGCCCAGGGAAAGGGAAACGTGATCCGCAGAATGTTTCGTGAGATTGATGCGGAATGTTATCTTATGATCGACGGAGACGACACGTATCCTTTGGATTGTGCCCGGGAGATGGTGGCAAAGGTTCTGGAGCATCAGGCGGATATGGTGGTGGGAGACCGCCTGTCGTCTACTTATTTTACGGAAAATAAGCGGCCGTTTCATAATTTCGGCAACAGTCTGATGCGTGCGGGGATCAACGGCCTGTTTCATTCCGATATCAAGGACATCATGACCGGTTATCGCGCGTTCAGTTATGAATTCGTGAAGACATTCCCGGTATTCTCCAAAGGATTTGAGATCGAGACGGAGATGACGATCCATGCGGTGAACTATAACATGCAGGTAGAGAATGTGGTGGTGGAATATCGTGACCGTCCCCAGGGCAGCGAGTCCAAGCTGAATACTTACAGTGACGGTTTCCGCGTGATCCGCAAGATGCTGCAGCTGTATAAAAACTATAAACCCATGCATTTCTTCGGCATGCTGGCATTTTTGCTGGCAGCGGTGTCGGTGATATTGTTTGTTCCGGTATTTTTGGAGTATCTGAATACGGGACTGGTGCCGAGATTCCCGACGCTGATCGCCTGCGGATTCATTCTGCTGGCGGGGATCCAGTCGTTTTTCTCCGGTATGATGCTGGAAGTTATGGCGGCCAAGGACCGGAAGGATTTCGAGTATCGTCTGAACCGTGTGCATGGGGAACATCAGGAACGTAAAGGATTATAATATGCAGGAGAAGAGAATACTTCCCAGACGCAGAGGCGGTGTGCTGCTTTGCGTTCTGGGATGTCTGTTTGTATTTTTCGTAAAAACAGAAAAAGATCTGGCGGCTGCGGGCAATATCCTGTGGACGGCCGGATATGTGGGAAGCACTCTGCTGTGGACCGTGCTTTTGGGATGCCTACTGGGTGTGATCGGAACGTTTGTGGTCTATCGTGTGGCAGAGAGGCCGTCACCTGAGGGTGCCGGTAAAGACAATACCGGTAAAGACAATGCCGTGTTCTGCAGATCTGCCGTGTGGATACAGAACCGCTCCGGGACACAGGTGTTTTTCGGAAGCCTGTTATTGTTATGTCTTGCATGGCTTCCGGTATATCTGGCATATTACCCGGGAATCTGTGCCTATGATGCACCGGTACAGACCGGACAGATCGTGGAGCATTATTATTTTGATCATCATCCGATCGTGCACACGTTGCTTTTACAGGGGATGCTGTGGCTGGGAACGCAGCTGTCCGGGAGTATGAATGCCGGAATGGCACTGTACACTGCGCTGCAGATGCTGCTGCTGGCGGGCAGCATGTCCTACGGTGTGCTGGTATTGCACAGACGGCAGGTGGCGGCAGGCTGGCAGCTCGTGATGCTGCTGCTTGGAATGTTTTTCCCGTTCCACTGGTATATGAGTGTCAGCATGACAAAAGATACGGTATTCAGTGCTTTTTTACTGCTGCAGCTGATCAGTCTGACGGATCTGTTGCTGGAGGACCGCAGGGAATGGCGTCCCGGAGTCCGGGATCTGCTGTTTTTTATCGGAACAGTGGGAATGATACTGTTTCGCAATAACGGAAAATATGCTATGATTGTACTATTAGCATTTCTTTTTCTGGCAGTATGCTTTGGAAAAAGAGCGAGGAAGCTCTGGGGGAGACTGTTTACGGTAAGTGTGGCAGCTTTCTGTATAGGGCTTTTTGTGCTGTCCGCAGTGTTCTCCGCAACGCACGCGGAACAGGGAGACAGGAGAGAGATGCTGAGTATGCCGATCCAGCAGATGGCCCGCTGCATGATCTACCACGGAGGAGTGGGAGTACTCCCTGAGGATGACGGTACCATGTCGGAGCAGGATCGGGCACTGGTGAATGATTTTATATTGGATGAGGCTTACAGGGATTATGATCCCGGCATCGCGGATCCGGTAAAGCGACATACCAACACGTATGTGGTGCGTTATCGCTTGGGAGATTTTCTGCGGACCTATTTTCATCTGCTGAAAGCTTATCCCGGAGATATGATCAATGCCGCACTGGCAGTGGATGCAGGATTTTTATCTCCCTTTGATGTCACCCATGCGGCGGTGAATGAAGTGCAGGGGAGAGAGGGCCTCGGATATATACAGACACGATGGGAAGAAGATACCCTGAACAACAGAGGGATCTACAAAGACAGCAAATGGCCGGGACTGTATGACCGCCTGGAGACATGGGCGGACGGGAACGGTTATCTGGAGCTTCCGGTACTGAAATATCTGTTCGTGCCGGGCAGTTATCTGTGGCTGTATCTGGCGCTGGCGGCGATACTTGTGATCGTGGACAGAAAGCGATACTGTCTGCCACTGGCGGTGATCGCCGGATATTATGGGACGATGCTGTTAGGCCCCACGGTGCAGATGCGATATGTCTATCCGGTGATGCTGGCACTGCCGTATCTGGTGGCGCTGATGTGCGGAACAGGCCGGAAGACGGAAAATGAGAAAACAGAGACAGAGATAAAACAGGGACAGAGATAGGATAGAGAAATGGACAAACTGATCATAGGAGCAGGGCTGTATGGATTGTATGCGGCGCTGTATTGTGCAAAAAGAGGGCAGCAGGTAGAGGTGCTGGAGATGGAAGAGGCTCCTTTTACCAGAGCCACATATATCAATCAGGCCCGGGTACACATGGGATATCACTACCCGAGGTCTCTGTCTACGGCCATGAAATCCGCCGGATATTTCAAGCGTTTTACAGAGGACTATTCCTTCTGTCTTCATACCGCGTTTCAACAGATTTATGCCACTTCCGCTCATTTTTCCTGGACGGATGCGGCGGAATTTTTGAAGTTCTGCCGGGATGGCGGGATCCCCTGTAAGGCGCTTCCTGTGGAAGAATATTTCCAGCCGGGGCTGTGCGACGGAGCTTTTCTCACCGAGGAGTATACCTACGATGCCCATATCCTGCGGGATCATCTGATGGAGGAGATCGCGAAATATCCGGGAGTGAAGCTGCACTTCGGGCGGCAGATCACAGAGATCGTAAAACAATCGGACTGCTATGAGATCACCGCATTGCATGAGGGCCATAGAGAGGTATACCGGGCACCGTTTGTGCTGAATGCCACTTACGCTTCCGTGAATCAGGTGCTGGAAAAGGTAAAGGGAGTCACGGCAGAACCCTTCGGACTGAAGTATGAATTATGTGAGATCATCCTGTGCAAAACAGGTGACAAGCTCAGGGACATCGGATTTACAGTAATGGATGGACCGTTTTTCTCCATTATGCCTTTCGGCAGGACGGGATATCATTCCCTGACTTCGGTGACTTTTACACCACATAAGACAAGCTACGATGCTACACCGCAGTTCTCCTGCGTGGGGGCGGACGGCAATATCTGCAGAGGCGGCTGGCTGGGGAATTGCAACGACTGTCCCGGCAGACCGGAGAGTGCATGGGAGTATATGTCTACGCTGGCGAGAAAGTATCTGCGGGAAGAATATAGCTTCAGTTATGAGAAGTCACTGTTCTCCATGAAGCCGATCCTGAAGGCTTCGGAGATCGATGATTCGAGACCTACCGTGATCCGGGCATTATCCGAAAGCCCCACCTTCATCAGCGTCTTATCCGGCAAGATCAACACGGTATATGACCTGGATCCTTTTTTAGATTAGGATAACCATTCCGAGAGATTATAAATAATAGATATAGGGGAAACGTTATGGAGAGAACCGCAATCCTGAATAAAGAGAAAAATTTTGTATCCTGTGTGCTGTATCTGCACAACGACGGTGCGCACATCCGTGATTTTCTGAACACGGTCTGTGGCACTATGGAAGAACATTTCGAAAAATATGAGATCGTCTGTGTGAATGACTGCTGCATGGACAATACCATTGAGGAGATCCATCAATTTCTGGAAGAAAGCAGTGGAAATCATGTGGTGAGCATGATCAATTTAAGCTTTTATCAGGGAGTCGAGATGGCCATGAATGCCGGAAGAGACCTGGCAGTGGGAGACTTCCTGTTCGAATTCGACAGATGCCTGCCGGATTTTGAGCCGTCACTGATCATGGATGTTTATTACAGAGCGCTGGAAGGCTATGATGTGGTGGCAGCCGCTCCGAGGAGAGATGTGGCACTGACCTCGCGGCTGTTCTATGCAGTATATAATCTGGGGAGCCGCAATACCCACAAGCTGCGTCAGGAGAGATTCCGTATCATATCCCGCCGCGCAGTGAACCGTGTGAATCAGATGAATGCGTACATTCCTTACCGCAAGGCGATGTATATGAATTGCGGACTAAGGGCGGATACGCTGGTCTATGAGAATAAAAAGAAGGCAGGCGGCGCCAGGAACCGGGAGGAGCGCAGTACCCGCAGCAGCCTGGCACTGGATACGCTGATCATTTTCACCAATGTCCTGGAGAAGTTCTCTATGCTGGTGAGTGTGATCCTGTTTTCTGTGATGATGATCATGTTTGTCTGGATCGTGTATTCGATCTTCAGCACGGTGCGTCCCGTGGAAGGATGGATGAGTCTGATGACGCTGATCTCGTTTGGATTTTTCATGATGTCCGTCATGCTGACGTTGATCTTCAAATATCTGTCCGTGATCTTGAATATGAGCTTTAAGAGACAGCACTACGTAATCGAAGGAGTGGAAAAACTGACAAAATGATGTTTACGATTATTTTTCCGGTATTAAATGAACGTCTGCGCTTAGAGAGCGGTGTGACCCGCACGGTGGAATATCTGCAAAGCATTGCTTTTGAAGACTATGAGATCATTATCGTGGATAACGGTTCCGAGGATGAGACACCGCAGATCGCAGAAAATCTGTGTAAAAAATATGATAAAGTAAAATATGAGAGGATCAATGTCCGCGGTGTGGGCGCCGCATTCCGCAGAGGTGTGGAAGTAAGCCACGGCGATGTGGTAGGCTATATGGACATCGACCTTTCCACCAATATCAGGCATCTGGGAGAGGCGATTCACCTCTTCGAGACGCAACCCGAGATCCAGTATATCAACGGCAGCCGTTTTGCCAGAGAATCCGATACCAGGGGCAGAAAATGGTACCGCAGGATCACGTCGCAGGGACTGTTGATTCTGTTAAAGCTGTTCTTACGGATGAAATCCACGGATGCCATCTGCGGCTTCACATTTGTCCGCAGAGAGACGGCACTCTCACTGATCGAGGGCTGCAGCCGGGATAACGGGTGGTTCTACATGATCGAATTCCTGCTCCGGGCGGAGAAAAGAGGCGTGACCATACTGGATTATCCGGTGGAGTGGCAGGAAGACTATAATACTACCGTTAAGGTATTCAAGACGATCTGTAATTATCTGGTACAGATCGCAAGGTTATTCAACGAGTTTTATATTAAGAAGCATATATAAGATGCCGGATAATCCCGGTGAAAGATTGAAAATAAGAGAAGAAATGTACATCGTGCGAGTTTAGAAACGATGTAAATGAAATGACAACAGGTAAGAGAGAAGGACAAAAAATGGCACATATTAAGAGAATCGATCTGACGAGGGATGTAAAAGCCCATGAAGATGCTTACAGAGAAGCTATCGAGAAGGTATGTCGTGAGACAGCTTTTTCCGGAGGCAAATATGCAGATGCATTTGACAAGGAATTTGCTGCTTACGTGGGCAGTAAATATGCCAGCGGTGTGAACAACGGTACTTCCGCATTGCATCTGGCGATGCTGGCGCTGGGCGTAGGCCCCGGAGATGAGGTCATTGTTCCTGCCAATACTTATATCGCGACAGCATGGGGCGTCAGCTATACGGGAGCCACGCCGGTGTTCGCAGATTGTACGCCGGATACCTGGGAGATTGATCCTTCCGTGCTGGAAGCGAAGATCACGGAGAGGACGAAGGGAATCATCGGTGTCCATCTCTATGGCCAGCCCTTTGATTATGCAGGCGTGCGCGAGATCGCAGACCGTCACGGACTGTTCGTGGTGGAAGATTGCGCACAGGCCCACGGGGCACAGTTTGAGGGGAAAAATGTGGGAACCCTGGGAGATCTGGCATGCTTCAGCTTCTATCCGGGCAAAAACCTCTATGCTTTCGGAGAAGGCGGAAGTGTCACCTGTGAGAAGGAAGAGTACTATAAGCATATCGACCGCCTGAAAAATCAGGGCTGCGATGTGCGTTATTATCATGATGAGATTGGATATAATTATCGACTGGAGGGACTGCAGGGTGCGGTATTGAGCGTCAGCCTGAAATATCTGCCGGAGTGGACGAAGAGACGTCAGGAGATCGGACACCGCTATATCCGGGAGATCACGAATCCTCTGATCACCATGCAGCATCATCCGGAGAACACCACACCGGTGTTCCATCTGTTCGTCATCACGGTACCGGATCACGATGATTTTGTGAAGTATATGGCAGACAATGATGTGGAATGCAACATGCATTATCCGGTGCCCTGCCATTTACAGAAGGCATATGCAAACCTTGGTTATAAGCCGGGAGACTGCCCGAATGCGGAATACCTGGCAGCACATTGTGTGACACTGCCGCTGTTCCCCGAGATGCGGGAGGATGAGATCCGGAGAGTCATCGAGCTGTGCAATGCTTACAGACAGTAAGGAGATCACAATGCAGACCGTAACAGCAGAAAATAAAACATCGGAAAATAAAACATCGAAAGCAATTTCTGAGAACTACCGGGATACGCAGGCCGGAATCTATCTGCGCCTCATGACCCATGAGGACACGGACCGGATCGTGGCATGGCGTAACAGCGATGCCGTGCGTAAAAATTTTATCTATCAGGAGCTTTTTACCAGACGGTCCCATGAGCACTGGATCCGGACCCATGTGGAGACCGGAGATGTGGTGCAGATGATCATCTGTGATCTGGAAGGAGATAAGCCGTTGGGATCTGTGTATATCCGGGATATTGACAGACATCACAATAAGGCGGAGTACGGAATCTTCATCGGAGAAGAGAGCGCCCGAGGCCGCGGGATCGGCACAGCGGCGGCGAAGCTGATGCTACGGTACTGTTTTGAGCAGGAAAAGCTGCACAGAGTCTACCTGCGGGCATTGTCGGAGAACCTGCAGGCCATCCGAAGCTATGAAAAGGCAGGATTCGTCAGAGAAGGACTGCTAAGAGACGATGTGTGTATTGACGGTGTGTACCGGGATATTGTCTGGATGGCAGCCGTGAATCCGGCAGATTAAGAAGGAGCAAGCAACAAAAAATGGACAGAATAAAAAAAGTAAGTTTTGTGATCCCCTGCTACCGTTCGGAGCATACGCTGCCCCATGTAGTTACGGAGATTCGCGAAAAAATGCAGGAACTGACACAGTATACGTATGATATTTTTCTGGTGAATGATGCATCACCGGACAATACCATGGAAACGATCCGGGATCTGTGTGAAAAATACGATAATATCAAGGGCATCGGCTTCGCCAGGAATTTCGGACAGCATGCGGCATTGATGGCAGGACTACGGCATTCCGACGGAGATTATGTGGTGTGCCTGGATGATGACGGACAGACCCCCGCCGATGAAGTGGATAAGCTGCTAAATAAGCTGGAGGAAGGCTTTGATGCTGTCTATGCCAGTTATGAACACAAGCAGCACTCCGCATTCCGGAATCTAGGCAGCAAGGTCAATGAGCTGATGACGCGGATGATGTTAAACAAGCCTGCGAATCTGTATATTTCCAGCTATTTTGCGGTGAAGCGGTTCGTGGTGGAGGATATGATCCGCTATGAGAATTCGTATCCTTATGTCATCGGACTGGTGCTCCGTGCCACGAAAAACATTACCAACGTGCCGGTGTGTCACAGAGAGCGGGAAGAGGGCAATTCCGGTTATACGCTCAAGAAGCTGCTGGGATTATGGTTCAACGGATTTACGGCATTTTCCGTGAAACCGCTGCGGATCGCCACATCTCTCGGTGTGGGCTTCGCAGGACTGGGTTTTCTCTATGGAATCTATACGATCATCAAGAGACTGGTGAATCCCAATGTCCCTATGGGCTTCAGCGCATTGATGGCGGCACTGGTATTTTTCGGCGGCATGATCATGATCATGCTGGGACTGATCGGAGAATATGTGGGACGTATCTACATCAGCATGAATAATTCTCCCCAGTATGTGATCCGTGAGCGAATCGGACTCGGAACAGATGAGGACCCGTGAGTCTGAATAGATAAATATAAAGTGAAAAACGAAATAAAAGATTTTGAACAGAAGGGTAAGACAAGACCATATGAAAAATACACGTTTTGTAAATTGGTGGAAACAGGACAAACGTTATATTACCTTACTTAAGGCGGTACTTATGGCACTGCTTCCGCTGGTATGCTGTCTGATCCGGACGGCGGCAGAGGGGAGAAGCATCGGCCAGGTCTATTTGCCTTCTTCGGAATGGAATGATGAATTATTCTATTTTAAACAAGTGGAAGGCATTGTGAATTACGGATTTCCCATGGGGTATTTCGGATTTAACGAAAGTCATGCACTGCAGCTGTCTTTCGCAGCCTGGAGTCCCGTGCTGGTATTTCCCTGGATCCTGTGGGGACTGGTGTTCGGCTGGAATCTGCTGTCACCGGTGATCTGCAACATTGTTCTGATGACGGTTACGATGTTCGTATTTGTCTGGCTGGTAAAGCCGACCTGGAAGCAGCTGGGGATCCTGACGGTTTTGTTTGGACTGTATTCGTTATTCGTAAGATACATGCTCTCCGGTATGCCGGAAGTCATCTGTTTCAGTATGCTGATCCTGTTCTATGGTCTGGCAATGAGCTATCTGCAGAAAGAGAGTAAAGGCAAGCTGATCGCTATGTTTGTGATCTCTGTGCTGCTTGTGCTGATGCGGCCGTATATGTTATTGTTCCTGGCGCTTGCCTGCTTTTTCTGGATCCGGGAGGATCGAAAATGGGGGAGCATCGGATCTGTGATCGTGGTGGCAGTGACGGGAATCCTGTATGTGCTGATCAAACATTACCTGGGTGCGGAATATTTTACACCGTTGTTTTATACCGACTGGATCACGACGTTCTTCACGGATGGGATCGGTGCCGGTTTCCGTAACTTTTTCGGGACGTTACATTGGAAAGGACTGGAATTTGTCAGACATTGTATCGCCGGGGCGCAAAGCGGTCTGGCTTCGGGAGCCTTTTTTGACGGCTATCTGATCCTGCTGGGAATCCTGGCAGTGAACAGTATCTGTGACCGGAACAGACTGCGCAGGGCTGTCCGTGCGGAGAAGATCGTCATGGAACCGGCAGACGAAGCTGTTCGTACGGCGGTTTTCGGAAAATACACATTGACGGAAGAACAGAAAAAGAAGTTAACGAACCAGCTGATCATAGAAGTGCATTTTGCACTGAGCCTGATCGCGATGTTATTCGCACATCTTTTGATGTATAAGATGACAGAGGGCAGCAAGCATTTTCTGACCTTTATCGCAGCGGGAATTTTTATTGTTAGCATGCTGGAGACAAAATATTATAAAAAAGCGGTGCTTTTGGGAGCGGCTTTTCTTTACCTGTACAGCTATAAAGCAGTGGAACCGTATGATTATCAGGTCCCCTATGTGACGCAAGGACGACAGGAACAGATTGCATACTGGAGTGAGGTTTTTGCAGAAAAAGTGTCTGTGGATACAGAACAGGTTCCGGATTATAAAAATGTGGTGATCTGGACGTTGGGAGATGTGACAGAGGAAGGAAATCAGAGCCTGAAATGGCAGCTGTTATACGGTACGCCCAAGGGATTTGGCATCAGCTGCTGTGAATTTCAATATGTTTCGGAACACCTGACGGAGCTTGAGAGCCGTTATGTTGCCACAGTAAGCGGCGGAATTATTGATGGAATGTGTCAGGCACAGGGGTATGAAGAACTCGGGCGCGATGCGGATATGGTACTGTATCAAAGATACTAGTGTGAAAGAAAGTAGAGGAAAGCCATAAACTGGCGCACTTGAATAAGCTGTC
>ERZ780030.718-NODE-718-length-12430-cov-3.458586_pt1 | contig 12430 bp, 10 predicted proteins | sample MGYA00511857_ERZ780030 | MGnify/ENA primary metagenome ERZ780030 (study PRJEB29588, sample SAMEA2162530) | human gut metagenome | biome: human gut; feature: human-associated habitat; material: faeces | place: Denmark | collected 2008/2010 ... | reverse complement strand
AGTATGACGGTATGGGAGATGCTGATACGGGGAATTTAAGAAAGGCACTCTTGTCGAAGCGGGCAGGAAGAAAAATGATGCAGATGAGTCTATTTTCCGGGCAGGTATGAGATGAAATATGTATATGACGGTACATTTGCAGGATTCCTGTCAGCGGTATATCGTATTTACCATGACGGCACGGGTCAGATGGGATCTATCAGCGCATCGCGGGGGAGTGGGGATCTTTTTGGGGAAGAAACAGAAGTGGCGACGGATATAAATCATGCGGAAACCGTGGCGGATGCATTTCTTAAGAGTTGCGGGACGGCCGCCTTCCGATGGTTGTACCGCGCTTTTTTATGTGATGACGACAGTGAGAAATATCTTTTTGACTATGTACGCCGCGGATTCAAATGGGGGAAATCTATTTATACCCATCAGGGGGAAGTCTGGATGTGGGAAATTCTCAGGCGTTCCCAAATGGCGGGGAACGAAGCGGAAAAATTCAAGGTGAATTGGCGGAGGGAATGCTTTATGCGCCCATTCATCCGACGCATCATGTGCTGCCCCTCATTGTCCGTCATTTTCAAAAACGGCTTTCCTGTGAAGAATGGGCAATTCATGATGTGGGCCGGCATGTGGCTGCTTATTATGATGGGAAGCAGGTTACGATTGTTCGTGTGGAAAGTTTGAAAACGGATATAGCCTATAGCCAAGATGAAGAGGGCTTTCAACAGCTGTGGCGCGATTATTACCGTCATATGGCAATCCGGGAAAGAAATAACCCTACCGCACAGCGTTCGTTCCTGCCAAAAAAGTATTGGGCTTATCTGACAGAAATGAGCGGAAAAACGTAGGATAGCGAAAGAGGATCATGTCATCGCAGGGAAGTTGTACAGCGAGCGAAAAATAGTTGGGATGTTTTTCCCGGTGGTACTTGCAGAAAGGAAAGTATTCGTGGTATCACTAAAAGAGAAGCAGTCGATGAGATCACGCAGCCGGCTTTCTATACGGGATGTCCGAAAGCATGGGCGGCATTTTGAATGGTGAAAGAGGTGTATGCAGTTGAAAAATAAGATTCTCATTGCGTATTATTCCATGACCTCACATACAAGACGCGTAGCGGAACTGATTCAAAATGCGGTCGGCGGGGAATTGGCATCCATACGGACGAAAGAACCGTATCCTTCCGATTATGAAGCGATGGTGGAACAGGGGCGTAGGGAAGTGAATGAAGGATTCCTTCCGGTCTTAAATGAGTTCCCTGTGGATATAGATGCCTGCCATATGATTTTTCTGGGAACGCCGGTGTGGTGGTACAGTATCGCTCCGGCGATGAAAAGTTTCCTGAAAAACCATGACTTAAGAGGAAAGATTATCTATCCCTTTGTTACTAATGAAGGATGGGCCGGGCATGCCCTGCAGGATTTTGCGACTAATCTTTCGGGAGGCTGTGTCAAATCCGGAATGAATGTAAAATTTTCCGGCGATATCTTAATTACAAAAGAGGTGCAGATCCGGAACTGGGCAAAAGAAGCTGTGAAAGATATTTTCTGAAAGAAAGGGGAAGAAAATTATGAAAATCCTTACTGTGTATTTTTCAAAAACGGGACATACAAAAGCGATTGCGGAAATGATTCATAAGGCGGTGGGCGGAGAACTCGGTGAAATCCGTACAAAGAGGAGTTATGCTCCTTCTTACGGTATGGCAGTCCTGCAGGGGGGATTGGAACAGTTGAGAAAATCGCTTCCCGAATTGGCAGAAATGCCTGAAACGGCAGAGTACGATGTCATATTTGTTGGATCTCCCGTATGGTGGTTTACGCTTACGCCTGCTGTAAAAAGTTTCATCAGCAAAGCAGAATGGAAAGGGAAGCGGATATATCCTTTCTTTACAAGCGGCGGGCAGCCGGGAAAGACGGCAAATGATTTTAAAAGATTGTTGGAAGATAAAGGCGCGCTGGTAGGCAGTTCTTTATCAGTACCGTATAAAAGGAATCTGCTGCAGAGGCCGGTGGATGAGATTATCCGCTGGGCGGAAAAAAACAAATGTAAGGAATAGATGAAAGGATAGTATGGCATATAAAAAAGTAATGGCAGCAGCATTTGCGGTAACGCTCTTTCTGGCAGGCTGCGCGGGCAGTACGGATAAAGGTACTTCCCCGGCGGCTGTCCCGTTGAAGGAGACAATGAATCCGATATCTGTTCGCCAACTGGTAGCCGCAGATAATGAACACAACCGCACAATCATGTTCCAGTTGCTGAAATCGGTGGAAGAATTTGTGGAATATCGTGAAAAAGGAAATGACAGAATTTTTTCTGTTCCTGCCAAAGGTGCTGTTCTCAAAGAAAATAATGGCATAACGGACAGTTATATATATACGTCGGAATTGAGAGATTTGAAGAAAGGTGCGGCATATGAGTATCGTACACGTACCGGAAATACTGTAAGCAGCTGGATGGATTTCAGGACTGATGACGGCGGCGCTTTTAAGACGGTGATTTATCCTGATTCCCAGAGTGCGGATTATACAGGCTGGTCAAAGCTGGCGGCCAAAGCGTATGAATTAAATAAAGATGCCGCGTTTTTTGTCAGTATGGGTGACTTGGTAGATAATGGACAGGATGAATACCAGTGGCAGGCATGGATGCGCTCTATGAAAGGGATTATGGATACCATTCCCGGTGCGGTGATGATGGGGAATCATGAAGATTATTCTCTCGATTGGAAAATGGCAAAACCGGACAGATATCTGGCTCATTTTCATTTGCCGAATAATGGAGATGCTGATTATAAAGACCATTTCTACTCTTTTGATTGGGGAGATGTACATTTTACCGTACTGGATACACAGCTTAATGAATTAAAAGAATGGTATCCTGATTTGTTTGAAAGAGAAAAGAAATGGGCAGCTGACGATTTGGCAAGGACCGGTAAAAAGTGGAAAGTTGTTTTGATGCACAAGGATCCTCTGCAATATGCCTTTGCAGGAAGGGAAGGGAGAGAAGAGGGATTTTCTCCGGAAGGACAGGAATTTATGCCTGTCTTTGATGCAAACCATGTGGATCTGGTTTTGTCTGCCCATCTGCATACGTATAGGGATCGCGGACGCATTTATGACTTCAGGCGTGCGGAAACAGGACCTTACTATATCATTACCGGGGTGGCCGGGGATGTGCGCTATCCGGGACTGTGGAAAGTACATTCGTTGGACATCTATTCTGCACCACAGCCGGAAACCGATAATTACCTTGTCATGGAAGCGGGAGAAGATGCTCTTGTTGTTACAGGCTATACTTCGGACGGGCAGGAAATGCATAAGTCCGTTATAAGGAAATAGTTATAAGGAAATAATATATGGTATAGAAATGGCTGATTGATCCGATAGGAAACAATCGGTCATTTTTGTTGAATAAACCGGAAAGTATTACAGGTAAATACAGGTGCTTTATAGAAAGTGGAGAGGAATGTGAAAAAATTTTCTGACGTATATCTAATTCATTCTTGACATTGTTACAGTTGTGTAGAATAATCAAGGATAATCAAAACATGTGCGTAAAAATACGTGCGGAGAATGGAAGGGGTTGGAGTTATGGCAGAAACAGCTTGGTCACTGGTACCACCGGTTATAACGATTGTTTTGGCGCTGGTTACCAAAGAAGTTTATATGTCACTGGCAATCGGTATCTTCATTGGAGCGTTTATGTTCACGGGATTCAATTTCCTGGGGGCGATCGACACCATGTTTGATATCATGTCGAATAAGGTTGGAGGGAATGTGAATATTCTCGTATTCCTGGTTCTTTTGGGGATTATTGTTTCAGCGATTCAGAAATCGGGAGCTTCTCAGGCGTATGGTAATTATGCAGCGAGGAAGATTAATGGGAAACGATCCGCACTGCTGGTTACTTTTTTCCTGGGGCTTTTAATTTTTATTGATGATTATTTCAACTGTCTTACGGTCGGTACGGTTATGAGACCTGTTACAGATAAGTTTAAAATCACCCGTGCAAAACTGGCGTATATCATTGATGCTACGGCGGCTCCGATCTGCATTATTGCTCCGGTTTCCAGCTGGGCAGCAGCTGTATCGTCTTCTCTTCCTGAAAACAGCGGAATTGACGGGTTCTCTTTATTTCTGCATACGATTCCGCTGAACTTGTATGCGTGGCTTACCATTATTTTTATGCTTTTTATCATTTTTCTGAATAAAGATTTTTCCCGCATGGCGGCTTTTGAAAAGGAAAGCGGAAGTACGCTGGTGATTCCTGCGGAATATGCAGATGATGAATCTACAGCTCCTGTAGGAAATGGACGAATTATGGATCTTGTGCTTCCGCTGCTTGTACTCATTGGAAGCTGTGTTTTCGGTATGCTTTATACCGGCGGTATTTTGGAGGGGAAGAGTATTATTGATGCTTTTGCTGAATGTAGTTCAGCGAAAGGTCTTGTGATGGGTTCCTTCATGGCTCTTGTTTTTACTCTTATCCTTTATGTACCCAGAAAAATTCTTGATTTTACAACATTCTGTTCCTGTTTTGTTGATGGATTTAAGCAGATGGCTTCCGCAATCTTTATTCTTTGTCTCGCGTGGACTCTTTCCGGTGTTTGCGGTGAAGATTACCTGAATATCGGCGGGTATGTAGGCGGTGTTGTCAGCGGTAATCAAACTGTGGCGATCATGCTCCCCGCGATGTTCTTCCTCGTGGCGCTTGGTCTCGCTTTTGCAACGGGTACTTCCTGGGGAACGTTTGGTATCTTGATTCCTATTGTTCTTGCAATCACGGGAACAGATATGAATCTGGCAACGATAACGGTTGCCGCTGTTTTAGCAGGGGCTGTCGGCGGAGACCATGTATCTCCGATTTCCGATACTACAATTCTTGCTTCTGCCGGAGCACAGTGCAATCATATCGACCATGTGTCTACACAGATTCCCTATGTACTTTGTGTTTCCTCCTGCTGCGTAGCCGGTTATATTGTGGCCGGCGTAACGGGAGAAGGTCTCTTGGGAACGTTTTCCGGTATCATTCTGCTGGTACTTATGATGGCAGGAATCTACAAGTTTAAAATGAAGTGATTATAAATAAAAGACAGGACTCCTTGAGGGTCCTGTTTTCGATTGGCTGTTATTTAAAAGTTATTGCAGTTTCTCCTTGGTTTTAATAATAAGGCTAAAGAGAATAAGAAACGTCATAAGTGCTGTGATGGCCGCCGCCCAGGCGATACCGATACGGGCTATGGCGGCAAAAGAGAATTCTATAGGAAATAATATGACTGTCAGGATACCTGCGGAGATATATCCTATAGCAAGAATCTGGATTTTCCGGCGGAAAAGTAAAGAGAAAAGAAATCCCGCCAAAAGGCCGAGAAGTCCTGCGGGGAAAAGGCAGTCGTATTTCCAGGCGATTAAAGACAGAAGGGAAAGAAGAAGAGAATATTTCATAAGACCTCCAGTATGATTTTGTGATTGTCACTTATTATATGACAGATGCAGGAGAAAAAAGAAGTATTTTTATATAGAAATCAGTGCGCATCAAGCTCTGTCTGGGACGGGGAGAAAATCAATTTTGTGTGATATACTATTTTTATGAATGCAGAAAATAAGGAGAATAAAATGCATAATGAGCAAAAAGTAACAAAGTCCGTCTATTGGATCGGGAGCAATGATTTTATTACACCTCGTTTTGATAATTATATTCCTTTGGAACGGGGAATTTCGTATAATTCATATTTTATTGATGATGAAAAGACCTGTATTCTTGATGCGGTGGATAATGTAGCGCGTGATTTATTCCTGGGGAATGTGAAAGAAGTACTTCATGACCGCTCGCTGGATTATATCATCGTAAATCACATGGAGCCTGATCATTCCGGTTCTTTGCTGGAACTGGCAAAGCGGTATCCGGAAGCAAAGATTTGCGCGACGCCGGCAGCGCTGAAAATGTTTGAGCAGTATTTTCATGAACCCATGGCGGAAAGATATATCAGGACAAACGAAAAATTGGTGATCGACCTGGGGCACCATAAGATGAGATTTATTCCAGCGCCGATGGTTCATTGGCCGGAAGTAACTTTCACCTATGAGGAAACGGAAAAGATTCTTTTCTCTGCTGATGCGTTTGGTACTTTTGGCGTGCTCCACGGAAGTGTTTTTTCCGATGATACAGATTATGAAGAAGAGTATCTTGAAGAAGCGCGGCGTTACTATATGAATGTTATTGCTAAATATGGCGCACAGGTACTGAGGACTCTTCAAAAGACAGAAAACCTTGATGTATCCATGGTTTGTCCTCTTCATGGCCCTGTGCATCGGACAGAAGCCGATATTTCCCGCATAATGAACTTATACCGTCAGTTAGCATCGTGGATGCCGGAGTATCGTTCTGCAGCGGTTTGTTTTGCATCGGCTTATGGGAATACGGCATTTGCTGCACAGCGCCTCACGTTCTTCCTTGGGCAAAAGGGAATCCGCCATTTGAAGTTAATTGATCTTTGCCCGATACCTGTCAGTTACGCATGGGCAGAAGCAATGAGGCGGAGCCATCTCGTTTTGGCAGCGCCGACATTAAATATGGATCTTCATCCGATGATGCAGAATTTCCTTCATGAATGCAGCGTGATGGGGCTGCAAAACCGGACAGTGTCGGTTATCGGCAACAGCAGTTGGGTGCCTGATATAAGTGTGAAGAAGATAACTGAAACAGCCGTCGGCTGGAAGAACTGTACAATTCTTGGCGATGCGGTAAATATAGCATCTGCTGTCGGCGTAAAGGAAGACAGGGAACTGGAAGTGCTGGCAGGTATACTGGCGCAGGATATTTTAAAATAATGAAAGCATAAGGCGTAATATGAACTGGAAATATGTAATGGCAGCCGCTTGTTTTATCGGGGCGCTGCTTGCGGGAGGCTGTGGAAAACCGTCTGTCCATGTAATGACGGTAAAAATAGAGAAAGTTCCTTTTGCAATGGAAACAAAGGCGGTGCCTGAAGCGCTTCATATGGCGCCTGTCATTCCATCTGTTTCAGGGAGTCTTATTTCCGGTTTGCCGGAAGTAGGACAAACAGTAGAAGCAGGGGAGGTACTCTTCCAAATTGATTCGTCCCAGTATGAATCACAGGCCTCCGCACTGCAAACACAAATTTCTGCTTTTTCACCCGTGGTGTACGGCGCGGCTGCTCCTAAGGATGATAACAGTATAGAAGCATCGCTTTTGCGGCAGGGAATTATTACCCGCGCGGAATATGATAAAATACAGGGAAGAAAAAGTGTTCCCCAGGAGGTTTCAAACAGCTCGGCAAACCCGGGATTGGCGGAAGCACTTGCTTCTGTAGAGCGGGCTATTGCGGCCTGTACGGTACGCGCGCCTATCAGTGGTACCGTTTCTCAGGTATATCTTGGTGATGCGAAGATAGCGGCAGCCGGGCGGCCGGCTTTGCTTATCCGTCAAAATACGCCGGTTATCGCGGAGATAAGTCTTCCATCTGAACTGGATTCTGCGATGGAGAAAATGAAAGAGGAAAAAACACTTACCGTCTTCTTCTCTTCTGCAGATAAATCGTGGTATGGAGAACTAAAAAAGCAGCCAAATGAAAATGGGGAAAGATATACTTCTTACAAAGTGCAGACAGATAACCCGGATGGAGAAATTAAAATCGGTGAGCCTTATACCGTTCGTTTGCAAAGCACGGAACCGGTGCCGTATATCGTGATTCCCCGGTCTGCAATTATCGGTGAAAATACGGTGGCTGTTATAAGGGATGATTTTCTTGTGGACTTGAAAACAGTCAATGTGGCTTATGTGGAGGATGAAAAGGCATTCCTTTTGGATGGTCTTCAGGAGGGGGAGCGTGTAGTCACAGATCCGACTGACAAGCTTGAAATGGGAATGCAGGTAAGTACGATATCAGTGAATTAAAGGATCATGTTCCTTTTGTTTTTTATGGCGGCAGATTAGAATGAAATGGAGTCGGGAAGATTATACAGGTTCAGCGGTAGAGACTGCTAAGCATCTGATTGGTGCAGTTCTGGTGCATGAGACGAAAGAAGGAATTACGGCAGGAAGAATTACCGAATGTGAAGCGTATGGAGGATTCTACAGGGGAAAACCGGATGACGGCGCTCATTCTTACAAGGGGCTTACTCCAAGGACACAAGCTATTTTTGGAGAAGGCGGGCATATTTATGTATATATGATTTATGGGATGTACTGGTGCATGAACGTGGTCTGCGGCCATGAAGGGGATGGATATGCCGTCCTTCTCCGTGCGTTGGAACCGTTGGAAGGGAAAGAGCTGATGGAAAAACGTCGGGGAAAAGCAAGAGGAAGGCTGCTTACCGCAGGCCCCGGCCGTCTTACAATGGCAATGGGGATTGATAAATCCTTTTATGGGGCCGATCTGGTGCATGGAAGCGTATATATAGAGGATGGGAAGGAAAAGGTGCGGGTGGAACGGTCCAAGCGGATTAATATTGATTATGCCCGGTATGGGAAAAATTTTCCCTGGCGGTTTATGATGAAAGGCAGTCTTTGGATTTCCAAATAAAGGGGCAGAGCAGCATGCAGTATATTTCACATTATGAATCACCTTTAGGGGCAATCACGCTGGCAGCTGATGAAAAAGGTTTAACCGGTCTCTGGTTTGACAGAGAAAAGTATTTTGGAAATACGCTGGAAGCGGAGTATGAAGAAAAGGAATCTGTCATTCTGAAGAAAGCGGAAAAATGGCTGGATACGTATTTTATGGGACGGTGTCCGGAGAAAAAGCTTCCGCTCCACTTACAGGGAACAGAATTTCAAAAAGCGGTTTGGGCAATTCTTTTAAATATTCCTTATGGACAGACGGAAACTTATGGTAAGATCGCGGAAGAAATCGCGAGGAGCAGGGGAAGAGAACATATGTCGGCGCAGGCAGTCGGCGGCGCAGTAGGGCATAATCCTGTTTCCATTATTGTGCCGTGCCATCGGGTCGTAGGCGCTGATGGGAATTTGACGGGATATGCAGGAGGAATTGAAAGAAAAATCGCTCTCTTGCAGCTTGAAGGGCACTCCATGGAATCCTTTTACCTGCCGCGAGAGGGAACAGCATTATAAATATAGTTGAATCTCCGTACTCAGGCGGGGGTTTTATTTTGCGCCGGATATTTCCGTGAGGGGTAAGACTTAAGCTTTGTGGTAAAAAACAGGTGTTTCCAGTATAATAATAAAAATATAAAACTGGTCGAGGAGCAGGATTGATGAAATTACTCCGGTTGATTTTGCAGGGGTTCAAGTCCTTTGCCGATAAAACAACAATTGAATTTGCTGACGGTATGACGGTTATCGTGGGACCAAACGGCTGCGGGAAAAGTAATATTTCCGATGCTGTCCGCTGGGTTTTGGGTGAACAGAATGTCCACAATCTCCGCGGGCAGAAAACGGAAGATATCATTTTCTCCGGGGCAGAAGGAAGAAATCCGAAAAATGCAGCGGAAGTCACCATGGTATTGGATAACAGCGCCCATGAATTTTCTTTTGATACGGCGGAGGTGTCCATTACCCGCCGTGTTCTCCGGAATGGAGAAAGTGATTTTTATATCAATAAACGGAGCTGCCGCCTGAAGGATATACAGGAGCTTCTGGCGGATACTGGTCTTGGAAAAGGATCGATGGCCATCATCGGGCAAAACCGGGTAGATCAGGTTCTGACGTCCCGTCCGGAAGACAGGCGTCTCATTTTTGAAGAAGTGGCGGGGATCAGTTTATTCCGCATGAGAAAAAACGAGGGGCTTCGGAAACTGGAAAAAACGGCAGAGAATATGGAGCGTGTCCGTGACTTGGTGGCACTTCTTGATGAGCAGCTGGGACCGATGAAAGAGGCTGCGGAGAAATCTAAAATTTATAAGGCTCTCTCCAAAGACAGACGTGCAGTAGAAGCGACAATGTCACTTCTCCGGCTGACATCAGTGGGGCGGATGATCGCCCGGTATGAAAACGAGTATAATTCTCTTGCAGATCAGGATGTAAAGTGGCAGACGGAACTTGCCCGTTATGCGGAAGCGAAGGCAAAACTGGAAAAAGAGGAACTGGAACAGCAGGAAAATCTGCGTAAGGCCGGCGCCGACTCTGCAGAAAAGCAGCGATTGATGGAGACGCTCCGCGGAGATTACCGCGTCAAGGAAGAAGCACTTCGTCATGCGGAGGAGGAGTCAGTCCGTTTAAAAGAAGATGAAGAAGACCAGACCGAAGCGGAAAATGAATTGAAAGAAGAAATGCGGGAAATGCTGGAGGAACTGGCGGAGGCGGAGTCTCTCCTTCTGGAGAAACAAACATTGCTTAAAGCGGAAGAAGAAAAGCGTCGCATTGCAGAAAGCGAGCTTCTAACAGCGGAAACGGCTTATCAGGATGCACTGGCAGTCAACCGCCGAAGGCTGGCGGGAAAGGAAAGGCTGGAACGGGAAATAGAACAGGGAAACCGTGAGAAAGTTCGTCTTACAGAAGAGAAAGAAAAGTTTAAAGCGGCCGGATTGGAATTGTCAGAAAAGAGAAAGATGACGGAAATCCAGGTAGAGAATCTGACGGCTGAAGAAGCATCTGTGCGGGAAAAGATGACAGTGCTGGAAGAAAACGGCAAAAACGACGGCATTCGTTTAAAAGAAGCGCAGGATAAACAGTTCCGACAAATGAACCGAATCAATGATTTTCATGCCCGATTGATGAAAATTATTTCCCGTCGTGAATATCTGGAACGGGCGGATCGGGAGTATGCCAGTTTTTCTCATACGACAAAGACGATTCTGGAAAGCCGGTTTCTTTTTGGACAGCATATCCTTGGCGCCGTGGGTGAACTGATACGGGTTCCTCCGAAGTACACGGCGGCAGCTGAGGTGGCTCTTGGCAGTTCTGTTTCTTATATCGTGACAGATACGTCCCGTTCAGCCGGAGATGTCATTACCTGGCTCAAGAAAAATAATTTGGGACGGACGACATTCTATCCTTTAGAATCCATGCGTCCCCGCGGAAATGACGGAAATGAAAGAAAAGCGTGCAGTGAGAAAGGAATCCACGGTATAGCGTCAGAGCTGTTTTTCTGTGATGAGGAGTATGGCGGTTTAATAGATTCTATTTTGGGGAAGACGCTGATTGCCGAGAATCTGGATGTCGCCCGTACAGTTTCTGCAAAATATAATTATCGCCTGCGTTTAGTGACACTGGATGGACAGCTGGTTAATCCCGGCGGATCTCTTACAGGCGGTTCCATGCGGAAGCAAGAGAATACTTTTTTTGGAAGAAAGAAGGAGATTAATGATCTTCTAGAAGAAGAAAAAGAAACGGAAAAGCTGCTTGCCGATTTGAAAAAGGAAAAAAGTATTCATGATGATTTCTGTGCGGAACTATCCGAAAAAGTAACAAAAGAACGGGAAGATTATCAGTCTTTAAAAATCGGTTTGGCGGAAATATCAGGGAAGAAAGACGGTTTGTCCCGTATTCTTTCAACGGAGAAAAATACAGAAGAGAAAAATCAGGCTGATCTCCGGACGGCAGAAGAGGGGGTGGCTGCCATTATGAAAAATTTAGCATTATGGGAAGACCGGCTGGCCGGGTTTGGTGATATCCCTGTGATGGAAGCTGATGAAAAAAGTGCCTCACTGAAAAAAGCTGTGGCAGATTTGGATGCCCGCCTCATGGAAATCCGCATTGATGTGACAAAAGCGGAAGAAGCGGTGAATTTTGGGAAGAGGGGGAAGCAAGAAAGAGAAAATGCTGCTTTGGAACAAAGGAAGGACAGAGAAAAACTTTCCCGTGACATATTGGAAAACAGGGAGCAGAAAGAAAGGCTTGCGTCGGAATTAAGAGATATTGAAGAGAAATTTAATTTGGCGGAAAAAGAATGGAATGAAGTAAAAGGACGTCTGGAGAATATGCAAAACATTTCTGATACTTTCTCTGCGGAGCGAAAACAGCAGGATGATGCCTGGAGGAACGCGCAGGAGAAATCTTCAGCTGTCCGTAAAGATATGGCGGACCGTCAGGCGCGTATCGACAGTTTCAAGGCGCAGGAAGCAGAAGAGAAAGAAAGACTGCGTGAACAGGAACTGACTGTAGAGATGGCAGAAAGCATGCGTATTCAGGGACCTATGGCGGAAATGAAAGAAAAACAGGCGGATCTGGAAGAACGCATCAGCAAACTCGGCGCGGTAAATCCCAATGGGGAAGAAGAGTATGAACTCCACCTCCGCCGCCGCGCTTTCTATGAAACGCAGATTGAAGACCTGAAAAAAGCAAAGAGCGGATTGGAAACAGTGATTCACGATATTGATAAAACGATGTCTGAACGGTTTGCCGATGCCTTTAAAATGATCAATGTGGAATTTGCCCGCATTATGCAGATTATGTTTTCCGGCGGCAAAGCCCGTTTGGAGTTGACCGATGAAGCGCATCCGCTGGAGGGTGGCGTAGAAATGTA
>ERZ780030.717-NODE-717-length-12444-cov-2.507466_pt1 | contig 12444 bp, 8 predicted proteins | sample MGYA00511857_ERZ780030 | MGnify/ENA primary metagenome ERZ780030 (study PRJEB29588, sample SAMEA2162530) | human gut metagenome | biome: human gut; feature: human-associated habitat; material: faeces | place: Denmark | collected 2008/2010 ... | reverse complement strand
CTTTGAAATTAAAAATGAAATTAATTTAAATTTATTGAATATTTTATAATAAAAATCAAAAACTGCAAAGTAACTTTCGGCTTTAAGCCTTTATTATACAAAAAGCCTCTAAGTTTTTTATGGCTAGAGGCTTAAATGTTTATTTTTTATATTCTATTCATTTCCAGAAACGGCAAGGCTAGATATATAAGCAGAACCTGTACCAATATGGCCGAATACCTTAAAATCAGAGGAAATACATTTAACATTGTTTAAAACATCGACAATATTTCCAGATACAATAATTAAAGTAACAGGCTTAGTAATCTTACCATTTTCAATCATAAAACCTGAGGATTGTAAATTGAAGGCCCCAGATACCGTATTAACACCTGCATGCTGACCCATCAAATTAGTAATAAATACACCTTCCTTAATATCCTTAACCATATCATCGAATGATGTATCGCTTGATTTTAAACATAGGTTAGTAGGACCAACAGATACACTTCCACTTCCTGTCTTAAAGCCATTACCAGTAGATTTAGTATTTAGCATTTTAGCGGTTGAAAGGTTATGTAAATAGCTCTTTAAAACACCATTTAATACAACAGTGGTATTTTTAGCACTAACACCCTCATCATCAAAGGCATATTGATTAAATGATTTTTCACAAAGAGGTAAATCCTCAATTACAATATTATCACCAAATAGCTTTTGTCCTAGCTTTCCTTCTAATAAAGATAGCTTTTTAACTACATTTTCACCACTAAACATTGACCAAAAGCAAGAAAATAAGGATGCAAAGGCACTGTTTTCAAATAGAACTGGGTAATGAGAAGACGTAATTGATTTAGCACCAATTGAATCAAGGGTGCGCTTTAGGGCTTTTTCATAAATCTTATCATAATCAATATCATTTAAGGAATTTAAATGGTCATAATAGTTGCCATTTTTAACATCGCCATCCTTAGATACAACTACAGATACATATAAAAATAGGCTCGTTTTTTTACATTTAACATCAAGACCACTCGTATTTTTAATTGTTGTAAGTTGACTTCCAGTCTCAATTGTAGCTTCAGTGTTAGTTACATATTCACTTTTTGATTTTAAGAAGGCCTCAATATCCTGACAAATCTTAATTCTGTCTGCTTGAGAAAATTCATCAATATCATTTTCCTTTTCGGGTAAAACTGGATACTCCTTATCACCTTCATAAATAAAATAAGGATCATTTGATTCTGTTACACTGGCATTATTTTTTAAGGATTTAATGATGAATTCAATTTCTGAATCATCATCATGCTCAACATAAAGTGATGTAATGTGACCATTATATACTCCACGAATATAAAGCTCATCATTATAGTAGCAGCTATTATCATCTACCTCTGTATTAAAGGTAGATACAACTGAGCCATCACCTGTTACCTGATAAACCTCAAGCTCTGTAATTCCAAAGGCCTTAGCTTCTTCCTTTAGCTTATTAAAATCCATTAGTTTTTACCTCCACTTCCACCAACAGTCATATTTTGAATACGAATCGTTGGTTCGCCAACATTAGCTGGAATTGAGCCTGATTTTGAACCACAGACACCATGACCAAATGTTTGGTTATTTGCAATCATATCAATATTAAATAAAGCATTTGAGCCATTACCAATTAAGGTAGCTCCTCTTACAGGGTGAGTAATTTTTCCATCCTCAACCATATAGCCCTCATTTACGGCAAAGTTAAATTCACCAGTAACAGGGTTTACAGAGCCACCACCCATTGACTTAGCAAATAAGCCATATTTAGTTGATGCGATAATTTCTTCAAATGTAGAGTTGCCATTAGCAATATAGGTATTAGTCATACGTGATGTTGGAGAATAACGATATGATTCACGTCTTGAGTTTCCGGTTGATTCCATCTTCATACGACGATTATTTCTATCATCAATCATATAGCTATTTAAAACACCATTTTTAATTAAAATATTGCACTTTGTAGGATTTCCTTCATCATCACAGTTAGTTGAGCCCCATTCATTATAGATTGTTCCATCATCAATTGCTGTAACAATGTCAGATGCAATCTTTTGACCCTTCTTACCTGTAAAGACAGAAAGTCCCTTAGCTACTGATGTAGCCTCTAGTGAGTGTCCACAGGCCTCATGGAATAAAACGCCACCAAAGCCATTATGAATAATAACAGGATATACTCCACCAACCATCTCAGGAGCGTCTAGCATCTTAATACAAGCCTCACAAATATCTAAGGCAAAATTCTTAAGATCCTTATTCTTATAGCAATCAATATCGAAGTTTCCACCAATAGTACCACCATTTGATTGACTCTTAGCACCATCCTTAGCTACAGCCTGAGCACCAATTCTTTGTTGATTTCTAATATCAGTAATATATTTTCCCTTTGTATTAAAAATCGTTACAAATTGGGTTTTATCATTAATTGTTACAATTCTTTGAACAATTCTTTTATCATAGCCTGCCATTACATCATCTACAGTATGTAAATAAGCAATCTTCTCCTCCTGAGGAACATCCTTACTATAGCGATTAATTTTAACATAGCCATTTTTAGTTGCATCCTCATATTTAAATTCATAGCTAATGCCTTTAGGTGCTGCATTATAGGCTCCCTTTAGCTTTTTAGCAAGCTTTAAAAGACCATCAAGGCTACAATCAGATGTATAGCCATAAACCTCCTGAAGATCTAATAAAACTCGAAGTCCGATTCCGTATTTATGCTTCGTTGAAGCAGATTCAATTTTGCCACTTAGCATTTGAATTAAGTTTTCATAAGTATCCTCACAAAACAATTCTGCAAAGTCAGCACCAGTTGATAATGCTTCATCAAAAACTTTTTTTGCAATTTCCTTTGTTATCATTTGTGTTCCTCCTAACTTGGGTATTATTATACAGCATTAAGGATACTTTTTCAATGAAAATTAGTCAAATTATTAAAAACAACTAATTTTTTTTGATATTCCATTTTTCTAAAAAACTTAAGGCTTCAATAATTTCCTCATTCCTTGGACTCATTAACACCAGTCTATAAAGCCTTTCTGTTCCTGACTGTCTAATATTGACATAGACTGATTTAACTATTCTTCTTAAATGATGTAAAAGTCTATTTGACATTTTTAACTGCTCGTAATTTTTAGATACCTCATAATATTCATTAAGAGTATTAAGTCTAATAATGGCTTCATCATTAAGCAGGCTTAAAAATTTTAATATACTTGTAAGAGCACATGAATAATTATATTTCTTACTAAAAATAAGATGACCACTCTTTTCCCCTCCAAGTAAGGATACTCCAGCTTTAATTTCCTTTGAAATATTTTCATCGCCAACATTTACAAGCTTAACTCTTATTCCTTCCTCCTCAAGTGCCTTTATAATTCCTCGATTAGCAATTATAGAGTAAATAACTTTATTCTCTTTAAGCTTTTTTCTTCTTTTAAGCTCAGTTGCAAAAAAATAAAGCATTAAGTCACCATTTAAAATTTTACCATTCTTAAGGCTAATAATTAGCCTATCACCATCCCCATCAAAGGAGGCGGCTAAATCATAATTATTATCATGCATAACTTTTCTGGCAAGCTCAGGGTGAAGTGAACCACATTCATCATTAATATTAAAGCCATTAGGCTCATCATTTATAATGATGGCATCATTAAATCTTTTTTTTAAATAGAATGATAAAAAGCACATTGAGCCATTGGCTAAATCAAAAACGATTTTATATTTTTTCTTTATCTTGATTTTATCAAAAAAATGAAAATAGCTTTTAGGACAGGCTACCTTTTGATATGAGCCTATTTTTTGAGGGTTATGGCTTTCCTCCATTCTTTTTTCTAGCATTTCCTTTTGGACATTATCAATTTTGTGGCCTCTTGAAATTATTTTAAGGCCATTATAACTAAAATCATTATGTGAGGCGGTAATCATAATGCCTATGGTCTTTTTTCTTTTCGTTAAAAATTCTAAGCAAGGAGTTGAAATAACTCCATAATCAATAACCCTTTTCCCCGCAATAATTAAGGCATATTTTAAGGCCTCAAGGATAATTTTAGAGCTATATCTTGTATCATAGCCAATTAAAACCTTATTCTCCTTAAAAATGTCAAAGCTATAGCCAAGTTTTAAAATCAGCTCAACACTTAAATCATTGGGCCCAAAAATACCTCTAATGCCATCGGTTTTAAAATATTTCAATCTATCACCTATAGTAAATTATATTAAAAATAAGACTATAAATGAAAAAAGGACGTTAAATTTTTAAATTTAACATCCTCATTTATTATTTAATTATGGCGCGGTCAATAACTTCCAAAACATTCTTAACCGGAATAATAGTTAAATCCTTCTTAACCTCTTCTGGAATATCATCAATATCTCTTTCATTCTCATATGGAATAAGAATTGTCTTTAAACCAGAACGATGAGCCGCAATTGACTTTTCTCTTAAACCACCAATTGGAAGAACAGTACCTCTTAAGGTAACCTCTCCAGTCATACCAAGAGTTGAATCAACAGGCTTATTAGTTAGGGCAGAAACAATACCAGTTGTTAAAGTAACACCAGCTGATGGACCATCCTTTGGTACTGCACCCTCAGGTACGTGAATATGAATATCATCAGTTGTAAAGATTTCAGGATCAATTCCAAGCTCAGTAGCGTGGCTTCTTACAAAGCTTAGGGCTGTCATAGCAGATTCCTTCATGACATCGCCAAGCTTACCAGTTAATACAAGGCCACCCTTACCTTTGTAGTGAGTAACCTCAATATCAAGAGTGTCGCCACCAAATTGAGTATAAGCTAGGCCTGTTACAATACCAACCTGATTTTCACCACGGTTTTCATTATTAAAGAATTTAAGCTTTCCTAAATATGATTCAAGGTTTTCAGTAGTAATTGTAACCTTATCCTTCTTCTCAATTAAAATTTCCTTAATTGATTTACGAATTAAAGTCGCAATTAAACGGTCAAGCTCACGAACACCAGCCTCACGAGTATAATGCTCAATAATTGAAAGCATTGCATCATGCTCAATACTAAATTGCTCAGGCTTTAGACCATGACGAGTAAGCTCCTTTGGAATTAAATGCTCATAGGCAATATTAACCTTTTCAAACTCAGTATAGCTTGAAAGCTCTACAATTTCCATACGATCACGAAGTGGTCCAGGAATAGTATCTAGGGAGTTAGCCGTTGTAATAAATAATACCTTAGAAAGATCATAATCCTCTTCAAGATAATTATCTGAGAAATTAGCATTTTGCTCAGGGTCAAGAACCTCAAGCATAGCAGATGCTGGGTCTCCACGATATGAAGATGACATCTTATCAATTTCATCTAATAGGAAGACTGGATTTACAGTACCGGCATCCTTCATACCCTTTAAAATACGTCCAGGTAAAGCTCCAATGTAGGTACGTCTGTGTCCTCTTACCTCAGATTCATCAGAAATACCACCTAGAGATTGCTTAACAAACTTACGTCCTAAAGCGTCCGCAATTGATTTAGCAAGTGATGTCTTACCAACACCAGGAGGGCCAAATAAGCAAAGAATTGTTTGAGGGTTCTTACCAGTCATAATCTTAACTGATAGATATTCCAAAATACGATCCTTAACCTTATCAAGACCATAATGGTTCTTATCAAGAGCTTCTTTAACCTTACTAATATCATTTACATCCTCAGATTCCTTATACCAAGGAAGCTTAATTAAGAAATCAAGATAATTCTTAATGATACCAGCCTCAGCCATTTGGTAAGAAGCATTTTGATATCTTCTTAGCTCTGCAATAGCCTTATCTTCAATTTTCTTAGGCATTTTAGCCGCAAGAATTTGCTTACGTAATTCATCAATTTCCTCATCCTGACGAGCTTTATCTCCAAGCTCAGTTTGGATAGCCTTCATCTTCTCACGTAGGTAATATTCCTTTTGGGATTCATCGATTGACTTTTTAACCTCTTGATTAATCTTATTTTCAAGCTCATCAATCTTCTTTTCTCTTGAAATATCCTCAAGAATAAAATGAAGTCTTTCGTTTAAGCTTTCAGATGAAAGATAACGATACTTAGATTGACTAGTTTTTAAATTATAAGCAATAATATCTGCACAAGCCTCAGCTGTAATACCTGATTGAATTAAACGTAATACATCATCAGGATTATTTAGAGTTTGGGCATTCTTAGAAATTTCAGCAATTATAGCACGAATAAGAGCTGCAGATTCCTCCTCAGATTCAATCTTAGCCTTAACATCTTCATAGCTAACTAAGAAATATGGATCACAAGAAACATAATCAACAACCTTAATACGGTTTTTAATTTGAAATTTAACCTTATAATTATTATTAGGTAGTTTTAATTTTAAGTCAATATGCGCTAAAACACCATACTCATAAAGATCTTCCTTACCTACCTTTAGGCTTTGAGGATCCTTTTGAATTAAAAGTACTATATCATTATTATAATTATGGTCAGCCTCATCAAGGGCACGAAGTGATGCTTCACGACCTACCTCAATACGAAATTCATTATTTGGTAATGGAATAACTCCACGGACAGCAATAGCGGGAATCTTATTTATATATAAATTTTCCATAATTGGATACACCTCTATTCATAAATTCTGAGTTTTTCACTCAGTGCTTATATAATACAATATTTTTGGCAGTTTTGCAAGCAGTTTGCCAATTTAATTTAATTTCCCATAATTTAAACAAATAACAGTGATCAAACGACCACTGTTATTAATAATTTAGTTCAATTTAATTAGATTTCTTTAGCAGAAGAAAGGATTAAATTAATCGCCTTATCATAAGTGATTTGTGAATAGATAGCACTTGCTCTTTGCTTTAATACAGCTTCCTTAGTTGTATTAGACTTAGATGCGATTTCTTGTGCCTTCTCTTCCATTTCTTCCTTAGTTGGCTCAAGCTTTTCTTCCTTAATGATTTGAGAAAGAACTAATTGGAACTTAGCTTGATTAAGAGCTGAAGCCTTAGTATTTTCTTCAAATGCTTCCTTTGTAGTTCCCATAATGCTTAAGAATGTTTCAAATGGAATATTATATTGCTTAGCTTGAGATTCGTATCTATCCTTCATTTCCTTTTGGATTTCAGCTACGATTGATTCAGGCATATCAATTTCTGTATTTGTAATAACTTGGTTTAAAAGCTCATCTACTTGACGGTCATGCTCAGAAGTCTTCTTGCTTTCCTCGATTTCTCCCTTCTTGTAAGCCTTAAGCTCTTCAACAGTATTAACATCCTTAATATTTAAAGACTTAACAAATTCATCATTTAGCTCAGGCAAAACTGATTCCTTAACCTCATGAACTGTAACCTTGAATACAGCAGCCTTAGACGCTAACTCAGCTGCAGGATAGTTATCTGGGAAAGTAACATTGATATCCTTAACCTCATCCTTCTTCATGCCAACCATTTGATCCTCAAATCCAGGAATGAATTGACCAGAACCAATTTCAAGCTCATAATCAGTTGCAGAACCACCCTCGAATTCTACACCATCAACAGTACCTACAAAATCAAACTTTACAGTATCATGTAAAGCGATTGTTTGATCAGCCTTAACATTTAAAGTTGAATGAGCCTTTAAATCGCTATTAATTGCAGCAGTAATCTCTTCTTCTGATGCCTCAAGAACTTGCTTCTTAACCTCAAGGCCCTTGTAAGCTGCTAGCTTTACTTCTGGTAAAACATCGAATGATAAAGACACTTCGAAATCCTTACCTCTTTCAAAATCCTTAGTTTCAATAGCAGGAGTAAATTGCCCACAAATCTTTTGAGCTACCTCTTGATCAGCATAAACCTCTCCAACCTTATTATTGAAAACAACATTTAATGCCTCATCATATAATGATTCAACACCAAACTTCTTTTCAAATAAAGAACGAGGGCACTTACCTTGTCTAAAGCCATCAATCTTAACATTTTTTACAACTGTTGTAAAAGCTTGATCTAATGCTTTTTCAAATTCATCAGCAGCAACTGTGAAAGTAGCTTTAACTCTACTATGTTCTAAGTTTTCTAATTTCATATCTTAAACGCAGATGGAGATACATTAAAAATGTAGGAAATCTGCTCCTCCTATACTATATTTTTCTCCTAAATCCTATATTTTTTATCTTTTTTTAAAATTTAACATATAAATAATAGCATAAAAGAGAAAAAAAGTAAAGTATTAACAAGTTTTTTCAATAAATAAAGGCTTCGCTTTAACTAGAAATTTTTCTTAATTTTTAATCTTAAAAATATTGGACATAAAAATAGTTAATAGCTCCATAAGAAAGCTAAAAAGGGGATGCGGACATTTTTTTAGTTGACATTTACATCATTCATGGCAGCATGTTTTTGCAAGGCCTCACCTAACAAAAAAGCACTGAAAAATCAGTGCATAAATTCAAAATTAGCTTACATAAGGTCTATCGTTATCCTCATCATTAATATGAGGGATATCCTTTTCAGGCTCATCTATTTTTTCTTTCTTTTTCTTTGAAGGAGCTTCCTTACCCTTTTCCTTTTTTGGTTCCTTCTTTTCACGAATATCCTTTACCTGCTTACGATATTTACCATAATCGTAGAAGCCTTCTCCACCAATGGCAACTGCACTAATAAAGGAAATTATTGCAATCGCAATAGCAATGTACTTAGCATCAATCTTAACACCTAGAAGGAATGAACCAAATGTAATTGCTCCAATATGAACAAAGAATTGAACCTTGTCTGTTTTTTCACCAAATAAGATAGTTGTTGTAAAATATACAAAGCCTCTTAGCCATAAAACAACACCAATTAGGATGTTATAATGTTCAACAAAATATTTAACAATACCTGTTTGTTCATCACCAAATTGCTGAACTGATAAAGCAATTAGTAATATACCTACAGCTAAATCAAACAATACCTCTATAAAGCATAGTACTCTTGACCATCCACGCTCAAGGGTTCTCATTAATGGGATAACTCTCATTACAGCATATAATGAAAATACACCACCCGTAAACATTAATACAATAATTTGAGCGTCGCTTTGTCTAAATAATAAGAAAAAGCCTAAAATAATTAATAAAATAGCAACAAAAATTTTAAACCAAAATTTATATGAATGAATTGGATTTTTTTGAAGAACGGGGCTTGTCTTTTTTTGCTTCTTAGGCTTAACTAAAGGAGCCTTTTCCTCTTCCTTTTCTTCCTCTTTGTCCTCATCCTCATCTTCTAATTCATCATCATTTTCATCTGTTTCGTATGCGTCAACCTCGAAATCCTCTTCCTCTTGCTTTTTTTTCTTTTTAAATAGCATACACATCATTCCCTTCACATCATATTTATATTATACTTTAAACAAAATTTAGTGTAAAGTATATTTTTCGTTTTATCATCATTTATATATCCTGTGAGATAAACTAATTATAAATTTATATATTTTATGACTTTTTTTCTAGATTAAAGCTTATTATCTTTTCTCTAAATTGACTAAAATACTGTTTAATTTTATAATATAGTTAGAGGTGATAAGCATGGCATATATTAGTCTTAAAAATGTTTCTAAAATATATGATGGTGAGGTTCAAACAAAAGCCTTAGACAATATTAATTTCGAAATTGAAAAAGGCAACGTTACCGTTATATTAGGACCATCGGGAGCTGGCAAAACGACGCTTTTAAATATTCTAGGAGGTATGGATAGTGCATCCTTTGGCCAAATTATCATTGATAGTAAGGATATATCTAAATTAAATAAAAAGGAATTAACCCTATACAGGAGAAATGATGTAGGCTTTGTCTTTCAGTTTTATAACCTAATGCCTAACCTAACTGCTATCGAAAACATTGAGCTCGCAGTTGAGGTATGTAAGAACGCATTCAAGCCCATTGATGTTTTAACAGACGTTGGTCTTCAGGATAAGGCTAAATCGTTTCCTGCTAAAATGTCAGGCGGCGAGCAGCAGCGTGTAAGTATTGCTCGTGCTGTTGCTAAAAATCCTAAACTTCTTCTTTGTGATGAGCCAACTGGTGCCCTAGACTCTAAAACTGGAAAATCAATCATTAAGCTTTTAAAGGACATTGCTTTAAAGCATCAAACAAATGTAATAATTGTTACCCATAATCAATCATTAAAGGATATCGCTGATCAGGTTATTTATATTAAAAATGGTATGGTTGAAAAAATTGAAAATAATGAAAATCCGCTAAGTGTGGATGAAATAGAGTGGTAGCTATGAAAACTTTCATCAAAACAATCTTTAAATGTATTTCAAATAATAAATCCCGCTTTATATCGATGTCCTTAATTATTCTAATAGGGGTTTGCTTCGTAACAGGACTAGGAGGAATTACACCCAAGGTTGAAAATAGCCTTAACGAGGCCCTTAAGGAGGCTAATGCTCCTGATATAATTTTAAAGTCTAAAAATCAAACAGGCTTTAGTGAAGCTGAAGTAGAAAAAATTAATCAAATCTCTAATATCGAGGCTGAATTTATTACATCATTTGATCAAAGCGAATCCAATATCCGAATTGAATCATTAAATTTTCAAAACAATAAAATTAACAAGCTTAAATTAATTGAAGGAAATTTCCCATCACAATCAAATGAAATTTGTGTTGAAAGAAAATCTAATACTATTTTAGAAAGAAAAATCGATGATAAAATAAGCTATAACGGCTTTGATTTTCGTATTGTTGGTATTGTTGAAAATCCTTTGATTTTTACAATGGATGGTGATATCAACGAAATTAACGGAAATAGACTTGATACCATTTTATATTTTAACGAAAATAACCTTCTTCCTATTACAACGGCCTATATAAAGCTTAATAGCTTAAGTAATCATTCCTATTTTAAGGATGATTATCTAAATATTGTAAATGATAATATTAACGTACTTAAAAATACGCTTAGTAATGACGATTATATTTATTTAACCCTTAAAGAAACTAAATCATACGCCTTTATTAACGAAATTGATGATAAAATCGACGTCATTGCAATAATGTTTCCAATCTTCTTTATTGCTGTAGTGGCCCTTGTAATTTTAACAACTATGTCACGGCTAATTGCTGATGAAAGAAAAATGATTGGTTGCTACAAATCACTTGGCTATAGCAATTTCTCTATTTTAGGAAAGTATTTAATTTATGCCATTTGCTGTGCTCTAATAGGAATTTTATTTGGAATCGTATCTGGTGCCTATATTCTTCCTAACATTATTTATAATGTTTTTAATATGATTCTATTTCTTCCTAAAATGACATCAAAAATTGATATTAGCCTAGGAATTTATAGTGCGATCTTTATGTTTGTTGCGATTATTTTAGTTACAATATATGTTACTACTAGGGAAATTAAGGAAAAGCCTGCTAGTTTATTTCTGGCCAAGGCTCCTAAAGCTGGTAAAACCATTTTACTTGAAAAAATTGATTTTCTATGGTCAAAACTATCATTTAAATATAAATCATGCTATCGAAATATATTTAGATACAAGGGAAGGCTTTTTATGATTATATTATCTGTATTAGGCTCTTCTGCTTTGGTAATGGCAGGCCTTGGTCTTTATAATATTTCCTCTAAGCCTATTGAAATAAATGGTATTTCCTTTGATATGGGTGATTCAATCAAGTATGTATCAGTTGCTGTTATAGTATTTGCCCTCATCCTTACAATTTTAGTTTTATACAATATTACGAATATGAATATTTCAGAAAGAAATCGTGAAATTGCGACTCTAAAGGTTTTAGGCTATAATGACTATGAAGTTTATGGCTATATTTTTAGAGAAATAATTCAGATGGCCATAATCGGAATTATCTTAGGTATTCCATCTGGTGTTTTACTTCTTTACTTTATTATGAAGTTTCTTGATTTTGGTTCATTATCTGATATTAAACTGATTTCTTATTTCATGACTGCAATTTTAGTTATAATATTCATTATTCTTGTAGATATACTTTTAATCAACAAAATAAAAAAAATTAATATGAATGATTCTTTAAAATCGCTTGAATAGAAAAGGAGCACTTTGTTGGGTACCCAATAAAGTGGACTAAGTAATTTAATATTATAATTGAGATACGGATTGTTGTCTATATTCTAATGGACTCAATCCGCTTCTTTTTACATTAATTCTTTCTTCGTTATACCATTTTATATAATCTTCTCTATTTTCTTTAAGATTATTCAAGGATTCAAATTCTGATTCATGACCATAAAACATTTCATTTTTAAGTATTCCAAAGAAATTTTCCATCAAGGAATTATCCATACAATTTCCTTTTCTAGAAAATGATTGTTGAATTCCTTTTGCTTTTAACCACATATTATATTGTTTCATTTGATATTGCCATCCTTGATCTGAATGAAATATCAAACCTTCTAGATTATCATATTGTTTCAATCATTCTTTTTGTTTGCTTAAAAT
>ERZ780030.714-NODE-714-length-12566-cov-2.921669_pt1 | contig 12566 bp, 7 predicted proteins | sample MGYA00511857_ERZ780030 | MGnify/ENA primary metagenome ERZ780030 (study PRJEB29588, sample SAMEA2162530) | human gut metagenome | biome: human gut; feature: human-associated habitat; material: faeces | place: Denmark | collected 2008/2010 ... | reverse complement strand
TCATAAGCCTTACCTTCCAGATATTCAAATGGAACATTGAATGCCGTCCATTCTGCCTTATCAGTGCCATCTTCTAAACGCGCAACAGCTACACGATAGTCAGAATCATTGATATCAACACCTGTAAGAATAACATCTTTACCATCAGCACCTACTGCTTCATATAGAACAGCCTGAATAGCACACTCATCCTGAATACCAAGATTATCCTTAATATTATTCTTATCAGAGCCATCAACATAATTATCACCACCTTTATACTTATAAACTCCTTTTAATGATAGTGGAATTTTATCATAAGGAATTCCGAACTCAGTCATCTTTAAAGGGGCTGTTATAGCTGTCATAAAATTAAAATTAAACTTACCTGTAAATAAAGAACCTGAAGCTAAAGGAGCATTTTTAGCAGTTAAAGCATTTCCTCTCGCATCTAAGGTAACCAACTTAGCAGCTTTTCCTTTATAACCAGCTTCTTCCACCATTACAGGATATCCCACCGGATTAGCACTACCATTCACCATTTTCACACCACCATTAGATGATGCTAACTGATCGGCAGGTTGAGGAGCCCAATATTCAGCATAACTCCCTTCTTTTACGGTTTCCCATTCATCAAGAGGGAACTTCATTAAAGAGGTTTTACTAGGAGATATCACCTTATAAATAGTAGCAGTACCATCTTCTGCAACTACCGTATAAACCACAGTCTGAGAGAAATCGGCAGTTCCACCTTCCACAGAGTAAGTAGCCTTATCAGAAACTTTAACAGTAGGAACCAAAGCTTTCAACTCTTCTGAAGTAGCATCATCAAGCACCTTGAAAGTAAATGTATTAGTAGCTTCATCCAACTTGGGTTGTTCAGTTACAACTGCATTCGCTTCATTACTTGGATCAAAGGCAAAACTAAGAATCTTTGCTTCACTACTTTCTGAACCATTAAGGCGTTTCCCTTCATATACCACTTTTACTTGTTGGCTCTCCCCATTCACAACGGCAGCAATATCCATATCAATCTTTACCTGACCATTTGCGACAGTACCTGCTGCATTTATAGTACAAGACAAAGTTTGCACATCCAGCTTCTGAACCCCTGTAAAAGTGTAAGTATCACCTTTTTTAGACAGTTCACAATTACTCAATTCAACATCCCCCACTGGTATACCCATAAAACTGAAATCTTTCAAAGAAAGATTGATAGCAGCAGGACCCGCCTTTGCTACAGATATTTTTTGTGGAATGTCCTTTCCCAAAAGTTGACCTTGAACTGTTACATTCAATGTTCCTTTATAGTTACCTACAATTTCCCCATCAATCGCTGTAGAATAGTCTGGATCATCATCACTACAAGCTATAAACAAACTCATTGAACAGACCAATGCAAACAAATAAAATAAATTCTTCTTCATAATTTTTGTTGTTTAGTTAATACAAGCCTTCTCTACGAAGGCAATAATGTTCTGTTTTTACATCACAATAAATCAAGGATGCAAAATAACAGCTTTTAAAGAATATCTAAAAGGTCTATTCTACTTATTAATGTTCTATTTTTAATAAGAAGTTTATTAACCTCTTTATCTAAATTAAAAAACAAAAGTGCTTTGAATTAAAAAAACAACTAAAAACATTTGATTGTTTTCAAGTTCAAGAATTATTTATAGAACCCAAAAAGGACTGTATAATTCCATACATTTACAAACACGTTCACAGATAACATATAATAAAAAAATGAGGATACTCTTCCGAATATCCTCATCCTATTTTTCTAAATTTGAATTAGTTTCTCACTAAATCCAATCCTAAATTAAAGTTCGTCGTCACTGACCAATATCCTCCTATCATCTGAATAAATATTCCAGCAGCCTGTGCTTCTTCTGGTACTACACCACCTGCAACCAATGCATTCCAAAGTATAATCAAGTCATTTGTTAGTACTGGTTCTCCAAAATTATCAGTTTCCCCTGTACTACGAAGCGTGAACAGATTATCAAATGCACTCTTATCTAAGTAAATATGAACATGGCCATTATCAGCTATTTTAATATTCATTGGTATCCCATCTTTAGCCCAACTCGTTATTTGATTAATGGTAGCATTTTGTATTCCACTAAGATCAGCATTCAACAAACCACCAAGCAAAGCTTTAACAGTAGCCGGATCTCCATTCAATACAGTTTCTATAATTTCCCCCATACCACTTGCATCGCTTCCAGTAGCAGCAGTTAAAATAGCAGGAATATTCAGTTTTACAACAAATTTTCCATTCTTTTCACTCCAATATGCCAGATCCTTAGGAGAAGTTGTAAAACCACTTGTCACAAAATTAGCTTTTACATCACTCACTGAAGGAAAAGCACCCGTAAAGAAAATAGATATTATAGAAGAGGGATCCATAGCTATTTCAGGGCTTGCAACATAATCAGCAATTATGCTTCCACTTTTGTCTAAAGTGATTGAATTCAAGACTTGAGGCAAAATAGAACCACCCAAATATCGAAATAGAGCTGAAATAAATTCTGGATAATTATCATCTCCAGTAAATTGCCAATCAGTATACAAGGCGCCTGTCATAGGCCAATTCTTTGTAGTATCATTTGCTGTCCATTCATAATCCTCTGCTGTATATTCTGCTATTTTATAAGTTCCAATCCAAGGACTTACTTCATCATCATCATCATCACAAGCAGTAAACAAGCTCATTGAGCAAATCAATGCAAACAAATAAAACAAATTTTTCTTCATATCTTTGTTGTTTAGTTAATAATAGCTCCCCATCACTGGGTAACCGTGCTTTTTCTTTTATCACTTTTGGGGTGCAAAATAACCGCTTTTTATCACACCAAACAAGGTCAATACATTAATATTTTTGTCCTTTTTTTAATCTTTTCTCTAAAAAGATCTCTCTACATCACCATTTCCGTGCTCCATTTATATAGGAAATGGGAGGCGTCTCTCCCCTTTATCCAGAGCTACACCATTTACTCTAAAGGGTGTAGCCATCCTCGGTAAAGGGTGTAGCCCTTTTCAATCGCCCCCACAAGCACTTTTGGGGCACCCTCACCGCACCCAGGACGTACTTGCTCCGTACCAAGTCCGCAGTTTCTCCGTCTAAAGGTACTTCTGACCGAAGAATGTACGGAGCAAGTACGGTTCAGATACAGTTCGGGTACGATCCTGGTACAATTCAACACAGGGTAAAAAACACCTCATTCCATAAAAAAACAATATTTCTTTCTTTTCATGAGAAAAAATCCATAACTATTTGTTATCTTTAGGCATCCAAAAGCTTTTATTCAAAGGATTTGGCATGAATAAACCTTATACATAAACCATTAAAGCAAAAGATTATGTTCAACTCATTCGGCAACATTCTCCGCCTTACCAGCTTTGGGGAGTCACATGGTAAAGGCATCGGAGGCGTCATTGATGGATTTCCCGCTGGTATCCGCATTGACATGGATTTCGTGCAAGCGGAACTGAATCGTCGCCGTCCCGGGCAATCCCTCATCACAACGGCACGGAAGGAAGGTGATAAAGTAGAATTCCTTTCAGGTATCTTCGAAGGTAAATCGACAGGATGTCCCATAGGATTCATAGTATGGAACGAAAATCAACATTCCAGTGATTATGATAATATGAAGGAAGTATACCGCCCCTCGCATGCGGATTATACATATAAGGTGAAATACGGCATTCGCGACTATCGTGGCGGCGGACGTTCATCGGCACGCGAAACCACGCGTAGTGGCAGGTGCGCTTGCCAAACAAGCACTCCGTCAGCTGGGCGTACGCATTACGGCATATACCTCACAGGTAGGCCCCATCCGTCTGGAAGAAAATTATACCGCTTATGACCTTGATCTTATAGATACCAATCCTGTACGTTGTCCGGACCCTGTAAAGGCGAAGGAAATGGAAGAACTTATTTTTAAGATCAAGGGAGAAGGTGACACCATCGGAGGTGTAGTGACGTGTGTCATCAAAGGATGCCCTATCGGACTAGGGCAACCCGTATTCGGCAAATTACATGCTTCGCTTGCCTCGGCCATGCTCAGTATCAATGCTGCCAAAGCATTCGAATACGGTGACGGATTTAAAGGTCTGAAGCAAAAAGGTTCGGAACAAAATGACGTATTCTTCAATAACTGCGGACGTATTGAAACGAAAACCAACCACTCCGGCGGTATTCAAGGCGGCATCAGCAACGGACAGGATATCTTCTTCCGCGTTGCATTCAAGCCTGTAGCCACCGTGCTTATGGAGCAACATACGGTCAACATAGATGGGATAGACACCACACTGAAAGCCCGCGGTCGCCATGACCCATGCGTATTGCCACGTGCAGTGCCCATCGTAGAGGCAATGGCTGCCATGACCATACTTGATTTTTATCTTATTGACCGTACTACACAATTATAGAAGTGGTAGGGTGTTAAAGTAATTCACCTTATTATATATATTTATGAACGAAATACAGAAATACATTTCAAAGAATGAATCCAAGATGCTGGAAGACCTGTTCAGCCTCATCCGTATACCAAGTATCAGTGCAAAACCGGAACACCATGATGATATGCTGGCCTGCGCAGAGCGTTGGGCACAACTTCTGATTGAAGCCGGTGCAGACGAAGCATTGGTGATGCCCTCAAAAGGCAATCCGATTGTTTTCGGACAGAAGACAGTAGATCCTACAGCAAAAACAGTTTTGATATATGCGCATTACGACGTGATGCCCGCAGAGCCGTTAGAACTGTGGAAAAGTGAACCTTTCGAACCGGAAATACGTGATGAACACATCTGGGCACGCGGTGCGGATGATGACAAAGGGCAAGCATTCATCCAAGTGAAAGCTTTCGAATACCTTGTGAAGCACGGTATGTTGAAGAACAATGTCAAGTTCATTTTCGAGGGTGAAGAAGAAATAGGCTCACCCAGTCTGGAATCTTTCTGTGAAGATCATAAAGAACTATTAAAAGCGGATGTCATTCTCGTATCGGACACCAGTATGCTGGGGGCGGACTTGCCCTCACTCACTACAGGACTCCGCGGACTGGCATACTGGGAAATAGAAGTAACCGGACCTAATCGCGACCTGCATTCAGGACATTTCGGCGGTGCTGTTGCCAATCCTATCAACGTACTATGCGGCATGATTGCCAAAGTGGTAGATGCGGATGGACGTATCACAGTGCCCGGTTTCTACGATGACGTAGAAGAAGTGCCGCAGGCAGAACGTGATATGATTGCACACATTCCGTTTAATGAAGAAAAGTACAAAAACGCTATTGGCGTAAAAGAACTGTTCGGAGAAAAAGGTTACAGTACGCTGGAGCGTAACAGTTGTCGTCCTTCATTCGACGTTTGCGGCATCTGGGGTGGATATACCGGTAAAGGTTCTAAAACAGTACTTCCATCTAAAGCTACAGCAAAAGTATCCTGCCGTCTGGTTCCGCATCAGGACCACCACAAGATTTCGCAAATGTTTGCCGATTATATTCGGAGTATTGCTCCGGATACGGTACAAGTGAAGGTAACACCGATGCACGGAGGGCAAGGTTATGTATGTCCTATCAGCCTGCCTGCCTATCAGGCCGCTGAAAAAGGTTTTGAAAAAGCATTCGGAAAAAAGCCACTGGCTGTACGACGCGGTGGAAGTATCCCTATCATTTCAACGTTCGAACAGGTACTTGGCATTAAGACAGTGCTCATGGGCTTTGGATTAGAATCAAATGCCATCCACTCACCCAACGAAAACTTCCCGCTCAATATTTTCAGAAAAGGTATTGAAGCGGTGGTGGAATTTCATATTAGCTTGTAACTCGTAGCTGTAACTCATTGATACGTCGTCCTCAACACCTTAAACTCTGTACGACGGTTAATCGCATTACAAATCTCCTGCTGTTTCGGTGGGAGATTTTTTATAAACTCTTCTGTCAACACATCTCCCTCTTTCAGGAAAGATGCTGATTTCAGCGTAAACTTGGTCACTGTTTTAGGTTGCTGTTCACCATATCCTTTCGGTGTAAGACGTTCCGGATCAATCCCTCCCTTAATAAGATAGCGTACAACAGACTCTGCACGGCGTTGCGAAAGACGAAGATTATAATCATCATTTCCTTTATAATCACAATGCGCAGACAGTTCGATAGTAACATTCGGATTGTCATTCAACAACTCTATCAGTTCATCCAGAGCCACTGTAGATTCTGATGTCAGATCAGCCTTATCAAACTCATAAAAAATATTCTCTATCAGTACAGGGCGGGTAATGGAAGATAGCGGGAATTCAAGTTCATAGAGGCGATCCTCATTAATATTTTCCGTTGCCATTTCTTCTTTGTCATTCAAATAACCACGGCAGGAAGCCAGCAGGGCATAACGGCATCCCGGTGCGAGCTCTTGAGTGAAAGTACCGTCTTTCTTCACGTTTATCTTTAAATAAGTACCATCATCCCCCACCAAAGTAACAAGCGCATCAGAGAGCGCATCTCCTTCCTTATCGTACACCAATCCTTTCAAGACATGATGTACCTCAGGAAACTCAAAACTATAAATATGATCCCAACCACGGGCATCTCCGCGGTTAGAAGAAAAGAAACCCCGATTGGGAGCACCAGGCTCAAAAGTCATACCGAAATCGTCACCCTGTGAATTCACCGGAGACTGCATATTTTCAATACGCCATCGCCCCGTCAGGCTGTCTGTTATAGCACGGAATATATCCAGCCCTCCCATACCAGGATGTCCGGTAGAAGAGAAATACAAAGTACCATCCGGCGAAAAGGTAGGAAACATCTCATCAGCAGAGGTGTTTATTTCAGGTCCCAGATTGTCGACATAGCCGAAACCATCGCGGGTTATGTTGATACGCCACAAATCCAGCCCTCCCTGCCCACCGGGCATATCAGATACAAAATAAAGATAATCACCCGCAGGAGACAACACCGGATGAGCAACAGAAGAAAGCGTATCATTCAGAATTGCACATTTCTGGGGAGCTCCCCACTCTGCCCCGGCACGTTGAGAAACATAAATCTCGGCATAAGCAGGTGCATTGGGCAAGGTCCGGCAGCGAGTAAAATACATTGTTTTACCATCCGACGAAAAAGAGCAGGCACCCTCTTCAAACTCACTATTCACTTCCGAAGCAAGCGGCTCAGGCTTCTGCCATTGTTTCTTTTCATTCCGTTTAGAATGAAATATATCAGCACTCTTCATCCCGGTAATGCCGTTCAGGTCAGTACCTTTCGCTTCATTACGGGTAGAGGTGAAATACAAGATATCAGGATCATCTCCCGCATACATAGGAGAATAATCGCTACGGCGGGAAACAAGAATAGGCACCCGTTTTACAATATACCGGGTAGGCTTCTTTTTCCATTCCTGCGCCAGACGACAAGAGGTGAGTCCGATTTGTGTCAGAGAGTCTTTACGTTCTTTCCCGGCAGGCAAGGTCTGTGCGTAAGCAAGGTAATTCTCATAATAAGGTATAGCCGCTGCATACTCACCATTCTTACGGAGCATTTCCGCCAGATAAAAATGAGAGAGAGTATCCGGATAACGATAACGGACAGCATTCATATAAGCACCTTTAGCCTTCAATGTATAATTGATGCGACGATAACAATCGCCCTGTTTATAGGCCAGCACGCCCCGTTGCGAACGATCTTTCGGAGAAGTACGGGTATAGGCGGTTTTATAATGACGGGCAGCATCAAAGTATTCACCACGAGCATAGCTTTGCTCTGCCTGGCGCAAACTCCGTCCCACTCCACAGGAAGTGAGAAGTAAACTGACAGAAAGAAAAAAGAAAAGAAAACGCCTATATAATCTCATGCTCCATTACTTTTCATTGCTCATTCTAATAAACTGAAAAATCGGCAGATTATTGTATCTTTCATTCCTTCTCGTTACATTTGCAGAAACATACCCCCTCCAACCATGAAAGACATCCAAATTCAAGCTATCGGTTTAATGTCCGGAACTTCCCTTGACGGACTGGACGTTTGTTGTTGCACTTTCCATCGCCAAGCGGATCAATGGACATTCCACATTGACTGTGCCAATGGTTATTCATACCCTGACAAGTTAAAACAAAAGCTCGGCACCGGTGCCCAACAAATGAGTGCGCTTGAATTCATTACTTTTCACAGTGCTTACGGCAAATTTCTCGGTGAACGAGTAAATGAGTTCATGAAGGAATTCAATGTACAACCGGATATTATAGCTTCGCATGGCCATACTATCTTTCACGAACCACAGAAACGCATCATGTATCAGATAGGTGACGGTGCAGCTATCGCAGCCGAGACTCATATTCCTACCGTATCGGATTTCCGACGATTGGATATCATGCTGGGTGGACAAGGAGCGCCACTTGTTCCCATCGGCGACCGCTTACTGTTTGCTGATTATGATTATTGCCTCAACATCGGAGGATTCTCCAATATTTCTTTTGAACAGGGAGGCCATCGCATAGCTTTCGACATCAGTCCCGTCAATTACGTTATCAACTACTATTGCCGCCAGATAGGATTAGAGTTCGACAGGGATGGAGAGATCGCACGACGGGGTACAGTTTACCAACCTCTTCTGAATGAACTGAACACTATGGATTTCTATCATCAGACAGGTCCGAAATCCCTTGGCCGCGAATGGGTAGAGACATTGATTTATCCAATGCTGGAAAAATATGGATTAAGTTTAGAAGACAGGTTACGCACATTCTATGAACATGCCGCCTATCAGATAGCGCGCGTCATTACCACTAACCCTCTACCCACTGGCAGCGGTAAACTTTTAATCACCGGTGGCGGTGCTTTCAATAAGTTTCTGATAGAACGCATAGACTTTCTTTGCCCATACGAAATAGTCATTCCGGACAAGCTGATTATCGAATATAAAGAAGCATTGATTTTTGCTTTCTTGGGAGCCCTTTACATGGCAGACGAACCGAGTTGTCTGGCATCGGTCACAGGAGCTTCAAAAGACAATATAGGAGGAATGTTGTTCAAGATATAGAATAGCTCTGCAAACTGAAAGTTCAGATAGCCTGATGCTCTAAAAGTTTATCAGACTATCTGTATCCTTATTCCGAACCAAACGCCTGACGAAACGCACATCCGTTCTTCCATTCAGAGCAACCATAAGCGGTTTTACCTTTAATAATGGTTCCTTTGCCGCACAACGGACAAACTTGTCCCTCAACAGAACCTGTTTGAGTTGCATCTGTCTGAATATTCCCTGTCTGCGAAGCACCATCAACCGGTGTGACAGGTTTAGCTTCAGCAGCCTTTTTCCGCGGTTTACTCTGACGCTTAGGCTTCGAAGCATCTTTTTCTTTAGCAGCTTTCCCGTTCTTACCGTCGGCAGTCGCTTCCTGCACAGCCTGTACAATTGTAATATGCCGGTTACTGTTATCCGAAAGCACACTCATCACAACTTCGGAAACCATCTGTTTCAGTTCCTCAAGAAATTGTGCCGCATTATATGTTTTCTTTTCAATCTCCCGGAGCTTCTTTTCCCAGATCCCCGTCAGTTCGGCAGACTTCAGCAGTTCTTCATGGATAATCTGAATAAGTTCGACGCCTGTGGGTGTAGCAATCAGGTTTTTCTTTTCCTTGCGAATATAATTGCGCTTGAACAGAGTCTCAATAATTGCCGCACGCGTAGACGGCCTGCCGATGCCATTCTCTTTCAGGGCATCCCGCAATTCATCGTTGTCCACCAGTTTACCCGCGGTTTCCATAGCACGCAACAAGGTAGCCTCTGTATAAGGACGAGGCGGCTGCGTCCACTTCTCATATAAATCAGGCACATGGGGTCCGCTTTCACCTTTCACAAAAGCAGGTAATACATTCTCTTCCTCTCCCGGGTCTTTTTCTTCTTGCGACTGTGCCCCCGGAGTTCCGAATATAACTCTCCATCCCGGTTCCAGAATCTGCTTACCGGTAGTCTTGAATTCAATCTCTTCAACTACACCCAACACCGTAGTAGTGGCAAACTTACAATCAGGATAGAACACTGCAATAAAACGACGCGCTATCAGATCGAAAACGCGACGTTCCATATCCGTCAGGTTCTGCGGATATTGCCCTGTAGGGATAATAGCATGGTGATCCGTTACCTTTGAATTATCAAAAACTTTTTTGGATTTCAGCAAAGTAGTGCCATCCAAAGGTGTCGTAAACGTAGCGTAGTCACGCAGTCCTTTCAGAATGCCCGGACATTTCGGGTAGATATCATCACTTAGGTAAGTGGTATCTACACGCGGGTAGGTAGCCACCTTCTTCTCATATAATGACTGAATAATTTTCAGAGTTTCATCAGCAGAATAAGCAAACTTCTTATTACATTCCACCTGTAGGGAAGTCAGGTCAAAAAGACGGGGGGGAGCTTCCTTTCCTTCTTTCTTGGTTACATTGGTAATGGCAAAAGGAGAATTCCGTATTTGTTCCAGCAATGCCGCCCCTTGCTCTTGGCTGGCAATAGGATCAATCCCCCGGTTTTCTTCTTCCTTTTTGGGCTTCTTCCCGGCAGCGATAGCTTCCTTATTCTTTTCAGCTTCCAGAATCAGCTCTTCCTCACTTTTCCGGATTATGGCAGAAAACGTTGTATCACGATATACAGTCTTCAGTTCCCAATATTGTTTGGGCACAAAATTCGCTATTTCCAACTGCCGGTTTACAATGAGTGCCAACGTTGGCGTCTGCACACGACCAATGGAAAGTACCTGTTTATTCTGTCCATACTTCATTGTATAGAGACGGGTTGCATTCATTCCGAGCAACCAGTCGCCAATAGCCCGGCTCAGTCCGGCTTCATAGAGCGGTTGAAACTCTTTCTGATCCTTCAGTTTGGCAAAACCTTCACGGATGGCTTCTTCCGTCAACGATGAAATCCACAACCGTTTTACCGGACAGCGTGCACCGGCTTTCTGCATCACCCAACGCTGAATTAACTCTCCCTCCTGCCCGGCATCACCACAATTTATAATCATGTCGGCTTTCTGCATGAGGGTTTCTATCGTATGGAATTGCTTCTCGTAAGTAGGATTACTGATTAGTTTTATTCCGAAACGGGGCGGTATCATGGGCAGGCTTCCCAGGCTCCATGATTTCCAGTTCGGGGTATATTCATGCGGTTCTTTGAGTGTACAGAGGTGACCGAAAGTCCAGGTAACCTGGTATCCGTTCCCTTCGATGTATCCGTCTCTCCTGTCTTTCGCTCCTAATACATCAGCAATGTCACGCGCCACAGAGGGCTTTTCGGCAATACAAACTATCATTCATCTCTTTTTTAGTCGGGCAAAAGTAGTATAAATCGAAAGCAGAAGCAAATTTATTTGCACTATGCTAAGATACAGCCCATTTTCGGGAAGCAAAGGTACAAAAAAGAGATGAATGATAAAAAATGAATTAATCTTTAAAGAATAATTTCTTCCTCAGTACATTTGTACCATTGGTTGCAATAACGATATAGAAACCTTTTTGCATACCTGATAATTCCAGAAAATTAGCGTTGGTATCTTGCAAAAGCAGGCGTCGGCCGGACAAGTCAACGATCTCGATCCGGGTACTCATATCATTCCCTAAGCCACTCCAGGACAATTGGCCGTTGTAGTAAAACATTTCTGCCGCAGACGAGGAAGCATCCGGTAAAATACCGGTTGAAGGATCATCTACGCAAGCGGCATAAAGTTCATGAATCGACCAGTAATTGCCCTTAGTTCCCGTTTGCACAATCTTGAATTTTGAAGTTTCTTCTGCCGGGAAAGAGATAATTTGTACTGATCCCGCATTCTTGCCCGAAGCAACAAGCTTCCATGTATCACCTTCACCGGTACTCAGATACAATTCATAACCTGCCGGACCATCATTCGGACTCTTCGATGTGTCCAGAATAATCCGGTTCAGTTTCTGTGCCGCTCCCATGTCCACCATCACCCACTGTCCGGCTTGCTGCGAAGCGCTTGTATCCCAACGTGTGGAGGCATCATCATCAATGGCTTTACCCGCATTTGAATTGTTCGTACTGGCCGTGATCTTCCATTTCAGACGATTTAACAGCGCATCCGTAGTAGTGAAAACAGGTGCAATCGTCAAGTTATTCTCCCACACAGCTATCTTATCAATAGTTCCGGCAGCCACATCGGTTACAGTAGACGTAACAGAAGCCTGCTTCTCGTGTCCTTCGCTAATGAAGGCAGCCTCGTCTTTCATATTTACGACAGCATTGTGTAAAACGATAGTACCTGTAGTCTTGGGAAAGTTCATGAAGGAAGTCCCTCCGGACGTACTGAAGTTCACCAGATTCAGATTCATTTTTCCACTTTCCACAACGACACCATGCTTGGCACTTCCCCAGAAATCCGCACCAAAAAGAGTTACCTCACCCGAAAAGCCTGCACGAGTAGTCAGAAAGCGGGTTTCTGTATATGTGTTACTTTGATCCTCAAGGGCTACAACCTGAGAATTAATCATATCAAAGCCAACCGGATCGAGCGCCTCGTAAACCACGGAATTCCAGGAACCATCAATACCCAATCCAAGGGAGCAACCCGATGCGGC
>ERZ780030.702-NODE-702-length-12730-cov-3.420907_pt1 | contig 12730 bp, 11 predicted proteins | sample MGYA00511857_ERZ780030 | MGnify/ENA primary metagenome ERZ780030 (study PRJEB29588, sample SAMEA2162530) | human gut metagenome | biome: human gut; feature: human-associated habitat; material: faeces | place: Denmark | collected 2008/2010 ... | reverse complement strand
CTTTTGACGAACCGGCAGAACGTCACGTAAAGATTGCAGGTATCGTACTGGAGAAAGCAAAGAGACTTGTAGAATGTGGCCATGATGTCGTTATCTTCCTGGATTCTATCACTCGTCTGGCACGTGCTTACAATACGGTATCCCCGGCTTCCGGCAAAGTTCTTTCAGGTGGTGTGGACGCCAATGCACTACACAAGCCCAAACGTTTCTTCGGTGCCGCCCGCAATATTGAAAATGGTGGTTCACTCACTATCCTGGCTACTGCATTGATTGATACCGGTTCTAAAATGGACGAAGTTATCTTCGAAGAATTCAAAGGTACAGGTAACATGGAGTTGCAACTCGACCGCAACCTGTCCAACAAACGTATTTTCCCTGCAGTCAACATTGTTGCTTCCAGCACTCGTCGTGATGATCTGTTGCAGGATAAGCAAACATTGGATCGAATGTGGATACTCCGCAAATATCTGGCTGATATGAACCCGATAGAAGCTATGGATTTCGTAAAAGATCGTATGGAAAAAACCAAAGACAACGACGAATTCCTAATGAGTATGAACAGCTAAAACTGAAGCCAAAGGATATAATCAACAAGAAATAGGATTAAATATACAAAAAGGACGAGACATTTTCGGATATCTCGTCCTTTTTAGTTATTTTTGTCGCAATTAATCACATATCATTGTATAAACGTATTAGTTAATAAGGTGAAGCTCAGTAAAACGATCATACTATTATTGTTGATGTTATTTTACGGTACTTCCTATATCCTGTCTGCAAGCAAGGATTCGGAAGATGAGCGTATACATCTTATGGAATACCTGATGGATAATAACTTAGGTTATTCTCAGGAAGTCAGATTAAGAGATATCGCCCAATGGGAAAATGAACTTGTAGAAGTATTCCGTAGCAGAAAGGACTATAAATACATGTTCCTTATGCAGCAGATGGCTGTATATGCCCTCGTTTCAGACGGCCACATCAACGAAGCGTTGGAAAAAGCAAATGTTATGCTGAAACAGGCCACTCAAATGAAATACGATATCGGCATAGCCATAGCCCATTATGCAATAGGAGATACTTATCTTAATGCCAACATGAATAATGAGGCTATCGAAGAATACGAAATAGCCATGCAGAAATTGCATAAAGTATCCGACTCCGAAAAATTACAGGAAAAAGTCTTGATTCAACTAATTCCAACCCTCATCAGAATGGGGAGGATGGATAAAGCTAAAGCCTATTTGGATCAAATGGAACAAATGAATGATTATCAGCACAGCCGTTTCATAGAAAATATCTTCCAAGCATATTATTACCTCCATAATAATGATATGGATAAAGTCCGGAAATATATTCAGGAAGCAGAAGAATGGTATGAATACTATCCGTTTTATTTTCATAGTTCTATCCTGAAATATATACAAGCTGAATATGCCAAAAGAATTGGAGATGACGAACTAGCTATCAAATTATATAATGAGCTGACCATCAATACCAGTAGTGCCAATGTCTATAACAGATATTTGAAAATGAAGAATTCACTGGCACACCTGTATACCAAACAAAGCAGGCCTAGAGAGGCATGTGCCATTTTTCAAGACATCAATATTGCACGAGATTCTATCAATGCCCGTAATTATTCCACCCAGATAAACCTGTTGCGAACCATATATCAGGTGGACCGTCTCGAGATGGATAATCAAAGTGAGCGAAGCCGTCTGCTTTTTTATTCAATTATAGGTTGTATCCTCATTCTAGGCATATCTATTGTATCCGTACTTTATATTCGTAAAATCAATGCACGCTTGATTGCATCTCAACATAAATTGGAAAAAGCCCGGCAAAGTGCTGAGAACTCCATTCGTATCAAGAGCCTTTTTCTGTCGAATATGAGTCATGAAATACGTACTCCACTAAATGCCTTGTCCGGTTTCTCATCTATTCTGACCGATGCTAATATTGACATCGGAACCCGACAACAATGCAATGAAATCATTCAGCAAAATTCAGACTTACTTTTGAAACTGATAGATGATGTTGTTGACCTTTCCAGTTTGGAAATCGGGAAAATGCAATTCCAGTTTGGAAACAGCGATGCAGTAGCTATTTGTCGCAATGTAGTGGATACGGTAGAGAAGATAAAGCAAACATCCGCCGCAGTCCTATTCCAAACGTCTCAGGAAAAAATGGAAATCTATACGGATGAAGCACGCCTCCAGCAGTTACTTATCAATCTGTTGATTAATGCAACCAAATTTACCACAGAAGGTAGCATAACCTTATTATTGGAGAAAGAATCAGAAGAAATGACTGTGTTTTCGGTTACAGATACCGGTTGTGGGATCGCCCCGGAAAAACAGGGACAGATATTTAACCGTTTTGAAAAGCTGAATGAAAATGCCCAAGGCAGCGGATTGGGACTCTCTATCTGTCAATTGATTGTAGAACGTTTCGGTGGAAGAATATGGATAGATCCTGAATATAAGGATGGTTCCCGCTTCTTGTTTACTCACCCAATTCGCTCTATCAACAGAAAGGAGGCAGCGCAATGAAGCAAACCTTGTTAATACTCGCTCTTTTCCTGCAAAGTTTCCTCGCATTTACAGAAAATATAACAGAAAAATCATCTGTGGCAGACAGTCTGTTAATCGAACTACGTGCACTTCCGCATGACACCACAAGATTAAAATTACTTGAGAAACTCGTGCTTACTGAACAAAACTCTCCGCATTATATAGAATATGCTGAAGAAATGTTCAACGAAGCACAGCGCCAAAAGAATCCTAAATATATATGTAGCAGTACATATTTCAAAATATTATACTACTATAATAAGAATGAAGTCGATAGTGTCAGTAAACTGGTGAACTACGTGAAACCCATTGCCAAACGCATGGAGTTTTTCAGGTTGTACTTCAATGCACAAAAATTGCTTATTTATACTTATACATATAAGGAGAAATATGAATATGCCATCAATGAATCATTAAAAATGCTTGAGAAAGCAGAAGAACTGAATAACACAGACGGCCGTATAGCTGCTTATTCATGTCTGGCAAGTGCATACCATGAAACCAACCGTACAAAAGAAGAAGGAGAAGCACTTCGAAAAGCTCACAAATATGTTTCGGAACAAACAACCAGCAGTACACAGTTTAATGTTCTGAATCAACTAATTGTATTCAGTAAAGACCAGAAAGACTATTCAAGCCTGAAGACGTATCTGAAAGAAAACAAACAGCTATTGCAAAAAATGCTTAGTTTAGATCCGGATATGTATGAATCATATTTCAATCTTTATCTATTCTCAGAAATATTTCAAACTTACTATTATACAGGGATAGGAAAGATAGACTCGGCTAAATATCATATAGAAGAAGCTCAAGACTTCATAACTCCGCAGAGTTATATTCCCTATATGGCCCTGTACTATGATGCAAGTGCGGAGTATTACCGGCATACAAAAGATTATCAGGCTGCACTTCTCTATATAGATTCTGCTCTGATAAAGATGAAACAATTTGAATCTGCCCAAATGGAGTATGCCAAACAATTATCGCGGAAAGCTGACATTCTGCAAGAAATGGGTAAATATGCGGAAGCCCTGCCACTGTACGAAAGTTCCAATCATATTCAGGATTCACTGACTGCTGCCATATCAGCTAAACAACTGGAGGAAATCAAAGAAATACATCATCTGAACCAATTGGTATGGGAACGTGGAAAACTAAGAAATCGTGTACAAACCAGTATTCTTTTGAGCCTCGGAATCATCTTGATCTTATGTATCGGCTATATGTTCCGCATCAATCTGATACGAAAAGCATTAAAGATATCAGAAAAAGAAACTCATAAAGCCACACGACAGACAGAAGAAGCCAATGAAATGAAGAATCGTTTCCTCTCCAATATGAGTCACGCCATCCGTGTTCCCCTAAACGGAGTATTGGGGTTCTCACAAATCATAGCAAACGAAGCGGAAATAGACGATCAAACCCGTAAAGAATATGCGGAAATTATTCAGCAAAACACGGATCAGCTAATGCGTTTAGTCAACAATGTCCTTGATTTGTCGCGCCTGGAAGCCGGTATGATGAAATTCCAAATGAGTAATTATGACATCGTACAGCTCTGCAACGATGCTGTAGGAATGGCACATATGCAGAATTCTACCTTGCATACTCATTTCATCAGTAACATTGACGAATATATCATCCATACAGACACAAACCGGTTCATGCAATTCGTTGTCAGTATTCTAACTTGTCCATTCGCTTCTTTCAAAGAAGAACGTGATCTCAACTTCACTCTGAACAAGAACGGAGAAATATTACGTTTTAAAATCACCAACTGCCCCCTCGCAGACCTCAAATATGCCAATCAAGACTCTGCTTTGCGTAATGATGTCAACCGTCTGTTTATAAAACACTTTGGCGGTACATATCAGGTAATCCCCGATAGCAAAGAAGGTCCAACTATTCTTTTCACTTATCCCGCTACCTCGGTTGAATAATATTATTGCCTTAAATGAAGGTAGATACGTGGATTTTTTGTACTTTTGCGCCTCAATAAGAGTAATTTGTAATTTATAAATAGAATTATATCATCATGTTCGATAATTTAAGCGAAAGACTGGAAAGGTCGTTTAAAATTCTGAAAGGTGAAGGAAAGATCACCGAAATCAATGTTGCGGAAACCCTGAAAGATGTGCGCAAAGCACTGTTGGACGCTGACGTAAACTACAAAGTAGCCAAAACTTTCACTGATACTGTTAAGGAAAAAGCATTAGGACAAAACGTGCTGACAGCTGTAAAGCCCAGTCAGTTGATGGTAAAAATCGTGCACGATGAACTGACTCAATTGATGGGTGGCGAAACAGCAGAGATTGATTTGGAAGGAAAGCCGGCAGTTATTTTGATGTCCGGTCTGCAGGGTTCCGGTAAGACAACTTTCTCAGGTAAGCTGGCACGAATGCTGAAAACGAAAAAGAACAAGAAGCCGTTGTTGGTGGCTTGTGACGTATACCGCCCTGCCGCTATTGAACAGTTGCGCGTACTAGCTGAACAAATTGGAGTTCCAATATACTCTGAACCTGACAGCAAGAATCCGGTGAAAATTGCCGAAAACGCCATTCAAGAGGCTAAAGCCAAAGGATACGATGTGGTCATTGTCGATACAGCCGGACGTCTGGCAGTAGACGAAGAGATGATGAACGAGATTGCCGCTATTAAAAAAGCAATCAATCCAAACGAAATCCTATTCGTAGTAGACTCCATGACCGGCCAGGACGCTGTAAACACAGCAAAAGAGTTTAACGAACGACTTGACTTCAACGGTGTTGTACTAACTAAATTAGATGGTGACACCCGTGGTGGTGCCGCTCTTTCCATTCGTTCGGTGGTGAACAAGCCGATCAAGTTTGTGGGTACAGGTGAAAAACTGGATGCTATTGATCAATTCCATCCCTCACGTATGTCAGACCGTATCCTTGGTATGGGTGACATCGTTTCATTAGTGGAACGTGCCCAGGAGCAGTACGATGAAGAAGAAGCAAAACGCCTGCAAAAGAAGATTGCCAAGAATCAATTCGATTTCAACGATTTCTTGAGTCAGATTGCACAGATCAAAAAGATGGGCAACCTGAAAGACCTGGCTTCTATGATACCGGGTGTAGGTAAAGCTATTAAGGACATTGATATTGATGATAATGCATTTAAAAGTATTGAGGCTATCATCTATTCGATGACTCCGGCAGAACGCAGTAATCCGGCTCTTCTGAACGGTTCGCGTCGTCAACGCATTGCCAAAGGTAGTGGTACGAATATTCAAGAAGTAAACCGTCTGTTGAAACAATTTGACCAAACCCGCAAGATGATGAAAATGGTAACGGGTAGCAAGATGGGCAAAATGATGCCGAAGATGAAATAATAAAGATAAACTGTAAGCATACCAATCCCGCTAATTTCATATTTTAAATGAAGTCAGCGGGATTGTTGTTATATTCGGTTATTTGCTCTATATTTGCGATACTCTTTTAGACCCCTAATGCAAGATAAACTATAATCAAAACAAAAATATTTATATGACATTAATTGATGGAAAAGCAATCTCTGAACAAGTAAAACAGGAGATTGCTGCAGAAGTAGCAGAAATTGTAGCAAAAGGTGGCAAATGCCCTCACCTTGCTGCAATTCTTGTAGGCCACGATGGTGGCAGCGAAACGTATGTTGCTGCCAAAGTGAAAGCATGCGAAGTTTGTGGATTCAAATCCAGCCTCATCCGTTATGAAGCGGATGTTACGGAAGAAGAGCTCCTTGCTAAAGTACGTGAATTAAATGAAGATGCAGATGTTGACGGATTTATCGTACAGCTCCCATTACCCAAGCATATCTCTGAGCAAAAAGTGATTGAAACTATCGATTATCGTAAAGATGTAGACGGGTTTCATCCCATCAATGTAGGTCGCATGTCCATAGGATTGCCTTGCTATGTATCAGCAACCCCTAACGGTATTCTTGAACTACTGAAACGCTATCAAATAGAAACTTCGGGTAAGAAGTGTGTAGTATTGGGACGTAGTAATATCGTCGGTAAACCAATGGCTGCACTGATGATGCAGAAAGCCTATCCGGGAGATGCTACTGTAACCGTATGCCATAGCCGGAGTAAAGATCTTGTAAAAGAATGCCAGGAAGCCGATATCATCATCGCTGCATTGGGACAACCCAACTTTGTGAAAGCTGAAATGGTAAAAGAAGGTGCCGTAGTTATTGATGTAGGTACTACACGTGTACCGGATTCTACAAAAAAATCAGGCTTCAAACTGACTGGAGATGTTAAGTTTGACGAGGTTGCTCCGAAATGTTCATTTATCACTCCTGTGCCGGGTGGTGTAGGACCGATGACCATCGTTTCTTTGATGAAGAATACATTGCTGGCTGGTAAGAAAGCAATATATCAATAATAAAAATACCGAATACCGGAAGGAGCCTCTTGTGACAACTTGACTCCTTTCGGTATTTATTTTATCCAGTGGAACCTTAATCCGCTCAAAGTCATGAGACAGACAATCCCTCTTGCATTACTTTTCTTCTTTATATCGTGTTGTAGCACAGCACAGGAACAAGTAGTACCGGAATCCACTGATACAATCCCCCCTGCAAAAATCACTCTATTATTTGTAGGTGATCTGATGCAACACCAAGCCCAGCTTGACGCTGCGCGTACAGATAAAGGGACTTATGACTACTCTCCCTGCTTCTCTCTCGTAAAAGAACAAATCAGTGAGGCGGACATCGCTATCGGCAATTTAGAAGTACCTATCGGTGGAAAACCTTATAGTGGTTATCCTGCTTTCTGTGCACCTGATGAATATTTATATGCCATTAAAGAGGTCGGCTTCAATGTTCTGTTAACTGCTAACAATCACTGTCTCGACCGAGGTAAAAAAGGTTTGGAACGTACAATCCTAATGTTAGATTCCTTACGTATCCCCTACACCGGAACTTATAGAAATGAAGAAGAACGCCGTCAACGATACCCATTACTCATTCACAAAAACGGTTTTCGAATTGCCCTTCTTAACTATACCTATGATACCAATGGGGTTAAGCCATCCTCTCCCAACATAGTGAACTATATTGATAAGAAAATCATGTTACAGGATATCGATACAGCACGAACATGGCAACCTGATGTTATCATTGTCTGTATGCATTGGGGAAACGAATACCAATCGCTACCTAGTCGCGAACAACGACAGTTGGCTGATTGGTTATTGGAACAGGGCGTTACCCATATCATCGGTAGCCATCCTCATGTTATACAACCGATGGAACTACGCACCGATAGCATTACCGGAGCACAACACGCTGTAGTATATTCTTTAGGGAATTTCATCTCCAACATGAGTAAAGTAAATACTGACGGAGGACTTATTTTCACATTAGAATTAGAAAGAGACACCACAACATCTACCTCCACACAAGTTCGAGTACAACGTTGCGAATATAATTTGGTATGGACAGCACGTCCCAATCTCACCAAAGAAAAAAATTATGTGCTTTATCCTACAGATTCCACATCTATTTCAAAGCTCCCGGAAGCTGCACGTAACCATCTGAATATCTTCGTCAAAAACTCCCGAAAGCTCCTCCAACAGCACAATGTAGGAATTAAGGAGAATAAAAAATAATGCAGATTTCAATAAAATATTTCGCCAAATATTTGCAGTATCAAAGATAATACCTATCTTTGCACCGCGTTTGAGAAATGACGCAAACATGGTGACTGTAGTTCAGTTGGTTAGAGCGTCAGATTGTGGTTCTGAATGTCGTGGGTTCGAGTCCCATCAGTCACCCAAAAGAAAGAGGAATTTCAGTAATGATTTTCCTCTTTTTTGCTATATATCAGGCTTTTGGGAGGATTAATCCAAAAAGATGTCGTAAAGAACCACATTACAAGTAACGTTTTAAACCTACAAGTAGATAGAATTTGTTTACCCATTGTTTACCCTAAGATTATGGCAACATTTAAAGCAATCATCAAAAAAGAAAAAATGCGTTCCGATAAGACATGGAATGTCCTTATCAGATTAACACATGAGAGAAAGATAAGATATATCTCCACTACCATGTATGTCACCAAAAAAGATATTACCTCCGGCTTCAAAATAAAGAATCAGCAGGTAATAGATAGGTGTGAAGAGTTAATCAAAATTTATCGGGAGAAAATATATAAGCTGAATCTAGAATTGAATGCCATAGACATAGACACTATAGTTGAATATCTTAAATCATCCAAGGATGACAAAAGCGGTATTGATTTTATCTCATTCGCAAAAAAATGGTGCGCTTCACATCCTGAGATAAAGGGTATGAAGAATTACACAACAGCTTTGAACTCATTTTGTACTTTCTTTGGAAGAGAATCTATTCTTTGCAACGAAGTAACAGTTCAGAAACTAAAGGAATTTGAAGAATACCTGTCTGAAAAGAAACGGGCACAATCACTATACCCCAGTGTCATCCTTCGTCTATTTACAGAGGCAAGGGAATATTATAATGACGAAGACAATGATATCATAAGAATCAAGCAGAATCTTTCCAAATATAAACCCAAACAACAGAATGTGGCAGAGAAAAGAGCTTTATCGGAAGAAACTATAAAAGCTATATTTACTCTCCCTTACGATAACAAAAAGATTAAGGGATATACTAGTAGACATGACTTGGCTAAAGATTGTTTTATACTTTCATTCTGCCTGATGGGAATGAATTCAGCCGATCTATATAGCGCAACGGAATTTGATGGGAAGTATATAACCTATCACAGAACCAAAACAAAGGATAGAAGACACGATCAAGCTAAAATGATAGTAGAAATCTACCCTATTATCAAAGACTTGGTTAATAAATATAGAGGCAAAGATAGAGTATTCAACTTCTATGAGCGTTTTTCTTCTATGGCTGATTTAAACCGTGCTATCAACATTGGCTTAAAAGAAATCAGTAAAGAACTTGGCATTGAAAACTTGCAATTCTATGCGGCTAGGCACTCAATGGCAACAATTGCGATAAACAAAGTAGGTATAAGTAAATACATAGTAAATGACATGTTAAACCATGTGGATACTTCCATGAAGATAACAGAGCTTTATATACAAAAAGATTTTGCTCCAATCAATGAAGCAAATTTTAAGTTGCTAGATTACATGTTTGGCAGAAACGAAAACTTGGTAACTCGGCCATAATTCGAGTTTTTGGTTTGACTTTGAGTGAGGGGGTGGTTCCCCTCACTTTTTTTGTGTTCGGACTAAACTTTTTCAAAGCTCGTCAGTAATTACAGCAGAACACCAAACGGGATTGTTGAAATGTGCTGATGAACTTGGTATTCTGGAAGGCAGTCTTCGGGCTGCCTTAATTCAGCTTAAGATAATTCTTCTATCTCTATAAATAAAGATAATATTTCGATAGATTATTGCAGTAACTTATTCATCGAATAACTTCCCGTGACAATTTTTATATTTTTTGCCACTTTTACATGGACATTTATCATTACCTGACCTCATCCACGCTTCATGAATTTTCAGATATTTGTTATATTCAGATATTTCTTCCACATAATCAATTCTCGTTTGCGATGGCACCCGGAAAGACATTACTGTATTACCTTGTAAATTAGTAATAGTAAAATCCCCTAATGAAATAATATTCATTCCTATCAACATCCCATTTTCTTGAGTAGCAGAAAGTTCTTCACACTCTGTCACCAAAGTATTCATTGTTATACTTTTGTTATTCAATGTAATATTTACAAAATAAACATTTACCTCCTTTGGCCCATGCACTCCGTTAACAATAGCTTTCTGAACTGGCACCAATCCTAACTTAGTTGCAGAGCTCTTTGTTATAACAGAGTTTGTAGCACCTGTATCCCAAATACCACGTGTAGTTATTACATCTCCCGTAAAAGTATTTCTTAATTCAACCGGGGTAGTTATGCTATTAGCTATTCCCTCATGTTTATGTGTTAATGCGTGGACTGCCATCTTCTATTATGCAAATATTACACGTGAATGAAATGTTTGAGTATATCCTTCATCTCCTGCTGAACAAAGTTGAATAAGAAACGTTCCAACTTCCAAACCACCATTGATTGCTTTCGTTAAAGCACCTTCAAATGTATCATCAGAATAAAGCACCTCCTTGCCCTTTATGACAACGTGCTTGTTTGGATATTCACTGAATATGGCATCATGATTATCCTTAAAGAACTTGAAATCATCTTCTAACATAGTGTTTTTTATTTTAGTAAAGCATTTGACATAGTATTTGTTCGCAAATTAAGCGTTTTTAGCTTGATTTTGCTTATAAGTAAGTCTTTTTTTATCATTTATTGGCATAATACTGCTATATAAACATTGCAAAGTTGCAAGAAAAATCCCCGGCCGTCACCAGCCAGGGCCAACACCTATCAATAAAATAATAAGCATTACTTCTACAACTACAAAGATACTACACCTCTACCATTGCCACAAGTTAAAAGTGACCCCAGCACCAACATACCAACCGGTAGGATAACCATAACCAGCCTGCAAGCCAAGCCCCCAACGCTTCTTCTTGGCAGGAACCGGTATCTTTATCTCTCTTAATCGGCTATACACATTGATGCTATCCAGCCTAACATTATAACCTGATACCCAGAGATGGTATAAACTATCTTTATACACTTTAGACGTAATCGGTATTTCTACCTGAACAGAATCAACCGAAGCGGCACATGTATCACCTTTAGGATCACATGTATCTTTCTTTATAGGTAATTTTACCGTTTCATACCTTATCACTACGCTCTCTCTTGGTACAGGATAGTAAAAAGGAATAGTCTCCACATACTCAGTAGTATCGGGCCTCATATCCACAGACAAAGGTTCGTGCGGACGGAACCAGGTCGCCACACAAGCCACAGCCAGCAATATGACTAATATCCAAGGCAGCTTTTTCATAAGCCCAGATATTTAACGATACCATCAATATGAATCTGCACAACTGTCTGTTTACCTTCCGGGGATAAAAGGTATTCTACATCCTCCTTATTATCCTGAAAGAAGTTCTCAGTGAGCACAGCCGGGCAATTCGTGTCCCGGCAAATAGCAAGGTTCTGCTGCCAATACAATTGGTTGTGCATCGGTTTACGAACCAGCACCGGAATACATTCTGCTACTTGTCCCAGGCATTCAGCCAACTTCTTGCTGTTACCTGATGCATTATTAGAAACGAAAACGCTCCATCCTCTTGCATTCATTCAGTTAGCACCGGAACCGGCTGCATTACAATGAATAGAAATAAGGATAGCTTTCTTGCCTGTCTCTTTATAGATGTCATTCGCCCGTCTGCATCGCTCAGACAAAGGAACGTCCGTATCTTCTTTCACGATCCGTTCAGCATCAACACCTTTTTTACGTAAGCCGAAAATAACCATATCGGCAATCTCTCTTGTATAGGACCACTCTCTCAATCTTCCGTCCGGTGAGCGCTTGCCCGGAGTATTTTCCCCATGGCCGTTGTCAAGCAATACTTTCATTTCTTTTCCTCCTTACTTTTATTCATATATTCCACCACCGCCTGTGCTATCTCTGCCGGATCAGCCTTGTGCTTCGCTATCTCGGTAGCCAATGCAGCTACTTGCTTCATCTCTTTGCGTTCCTTCTCATCTGCTTTCTCATAGATGGACTTAACCTCTATGGTTGCCACACCGAAAGCTCCCAGCAAAGTAATAAACGGGAAAATAGGTATATGGTAATCATAGTAATTATCCAGATACCAGACACCGGCCATCTGCATACAATCAACTACGACCAACGCAAGCAAAGCATTGTAATACCTCGCAACCTTATTCACAGTCCGTTTCCAACCGTCACTCGAAATCTTTTCACAACGTTGTTTGGCTTTTCTAATGCCAGCCCACAAATCGAAAGCTATAAAGAAAAGCGGTGTCAATAGGATACCAAACAGCATCCAGGCTACAATAAATAATTCATCTAATCCTTTCATCTTATAATCTTATCTAATTATTAATACTATATTTGCAATCAAATGCCTATTAAAATCAATAATAATTTTGTTGTTATCCCGCCCTGCCAGTGATTGGTAGGACGGGATTTTTTTTCATACTATAAAGAATAACTTATCATAAACCCGCGCTTCTCTTCATGCTGCAACGGGTC
>ERZ780030.686-NODE-686-length-13049-cov-3.779283_pt1 | contig 13049 bp, 9 predicted proteins | sample MGYA00511857_ERZ780030 | MGnify/ENA primary metagenome ERZ780030 (study PRJEB29588, sample SAMEA2162530) | human gut metagenome | biome: human gut; feature: human-associated habitat; material: faeces | place: Denmark | collected 2008/2010 ... | reverse complement strand
GCAAAGAAAATCATAGCGATCGGAGGTTTGTTGGGGCTGGTAGCCAGTGCGGCAGTCATTATTATTCTGTATCTGCTGAACGATACCATCTGCAGTGAGGATGATGTACAGAAATATCTTGGCCTGAACACTCTTGGTTTGATCCCAATTGAGGAAGGTGCCATGGAGCAGATGATGAAGGATAAAAGAAAGCGTAAAGGCCATTCCGGTGGATTATGGAATCGTTTACTCTTAGGAAATCGTTCCAGGAAAGGAAATGGGTGAGAAGAATGGCAAAAGTTTTATTTGAGGGTCGGAAAGAGTTAGATTATCGTGTGAACGAGGCGTATAAGTCGCTTCGGACAAATGTGCAGTTCAGCGGCACAGATGTTCAGGTAATTGATTTTACCAGTTGTACTCCGAATGAAGGAAAAAGTAGTGTCAGCTTCAATCTGGCAGTTTCCTTTGCGGATAGTGGCAAGCGTGTTGTGATGATTGATGCGGATATGAGAAAGTCCGTTCTGGCAGGCCGATACAAGGTTGGTGGAGTAGAGGCTGGTCTGGCACATTATTTGTCTGGACAAAAGACATTGGATGAAGTATGTTTAAAAACAGATATTGAGGGAATGGATATTATCTTTTCTGGTCCGTTTGTACCAAATCCGGCAGAGCTTTTGGAGAGTCAGAATTTTCATGATCTGGTGCAGTATTGTAGAGAACATTATGATTATGTGCTGATTGATACACCGCCGTTAGGATCTGTTATTGACAGTGCAATCGTGGCAAAGGAATGCGATGGGGCGATCATTGTTATTGAGGCGGATGCTGTCAGCTATCGTTTTGTACAGAATGTAAAGAACCAGCTTGCAAAGAGCGATGTAAAGATCCTTGGCACAGTATTAAATAAGGTGCCAATGGGCAATGGTAAATACGGCTATGGAAAGTATGGCAAGTACGGTTACGGCAAATATGGTGAGTATGGAGACTATGGCGCATATGGTCATGATGGCGACAAGTAATTAGTATATAAAAGCGTAAGATAGGGTTTGATTCAAAGGATATAGTAACAGAAATGTTGCGGCAGTCGTAGTAATGTATAAGATCATGGGAGGTAGATTATTGTACGTTAGAAGAGAAAAAAGCTGGTTAAAGCATATTGATTTTGCAGTTTTAGATATTTTCTGTATTATAGTGACATTTTATATTGGCTATATATTCAGACATAGTATTGGCAGTGATTTTACAACATATTACTGGAGACTTCTTTGTATTCTGGTCGTACTGGATATCAGCGTTTCTTTGATCCGGTCCAGTCATAAGTCGATTGTTCGTCGAAGTTATCTGCGGGAAATGCTGGACACGGTGACACATTGTGTTACTGTGGACGGTCTGGCTTTGTTCTTTTTGTTTTTGGTACAGGAAACAGGCATTTATTCCAGAGAGTCTTTGTTGATTTATTTCGTGCTGCATAATATTGCAACATATGTGGCACGTTGCCTGCATAAGCATGCGCTTCGTAAGAAAATGACGAGCAATCCCGATGTGGAACAGATGCTGATCCTGACAAACCGGGAAGGCGCAGAACAATGCGTGAGGGAGCTTTCTCAGGATGAATATCGTAATTATCAGGTTGTAGGTGTTGTACTTATGGATGATATTTATGAAGAAGAAAACACCCTGCAAGAGAGTGAGTTGAATCCTGCCGTAAAAGAAGCGGCAGCCACGGAGGAGATTGCCGGTGTACCGGTTGTATCAAATTATAACGGTGTACGGGACTATCTGATGGAGCATGTTGTGGACAGTGTATTTTTGAATCTGCAGCTTGACAGTAAAAAAAGCCGCAGGTTAAACAACGAGTTGATCCGTGCCGGAGTGACAGTACATATCAACCTGGTACGCGTGCCGGATGATATTCCCAACAGAACTGTGGAGCGTCTTGGCAATTATACGGTTCTGACAACGGGACTTCGCCTGGCAAGTGCCCGCCAGATTATGATGAAACGGCTGCTTGATATAGCCGGAGGACTGGTGGGAAGTCTGCTCACTGTTCTGGTAAGTGTGTTTATCGGGCCGTTCATTTATTTCCAGTCACCGGGACCGATTTATTTTAAACAGAAGCGTGTCGGTAAAAACGGCAGAACATTTGAAATCTATAAGTTCCGCTCTATGTATATGGATGCAGAGGAGCGAAAAAAAGAACTGATGCAGCAAAACGAGATGGATGGTCTTATGTTTAAAATGAAGGATGATCCGCGAATTATCCCAATTGGCCACTTCATACGCAAATATTCCATTGATGAGCTTCCACAGTTCTTTAATGTACTGAAGGGAGATATGAGTATTGTCGGGACAAGACCGCCGACAGTAGATGAATATGAGCAGTATCAGGTATATCATCGTGGAAGACTTGCATCAAAGCCGGGAATTACCGGATTATGGCAGGTCAGTGGGCGTAATCAGATTACCGATTTTGAAGAGATAGTGGAACTTGACACAGATTATATTATGAGATGGTCTGTGGTAGAAGACATTCGTATTATATTAAAAACAGTGCGCCTGGTCATTCATGGGGATGGCGAGTGATCAGATTGTTTATTGTAATATAGTATGGTTGGACATATTAAGGTTATTGTATATGAAAAGTGAGTTTTTGAGGTGAGTCGCTGCAAAAACTCACTTTTTTCAAAATAAGAAATTATGGACCGGGGACCGGGAATATCAATGGAAGAGCTGCCAAAGATCTTTAACCGGTTTTATCAGGTAAAGGGAAGCAAAGAGCAGCATCAGGAGCATAAGGGGGTGGGGATCGGTTTATCCATGGCAAAGGAAATTATTGAGAGGCAGAAGGGATCACTGGTGGCTTACAGCAGTACAGAACCACCTACCTTTACGCGGTTTGAGGCTGTTTTTATGATTTAAAATATAATGAATGAATCTTACAAAACTGTAAGATTCCATTCATGGGAATGTAAGAAGGTTCTGATAAGATAATTATATGGTAACAGATATATTATATCTGATAGAAAGGATGATAGGATATATGGCTTTTTTGGAAGTAAAGAATCTTACCAGAATTTATGGGAAAAAAGAAAATCAGTTAACGGCGCTGGATCATGTAAGCTTTTCGGTGGAACGGGGAGAATTTGTAGCAGTGACGGGGGCAAGCGGGTCGGGGAAATCAACCCTTCTTCATCTGCTGGGAACTATGGATGATGCCCAGGATGGTTCCGTAAAGCTGGAGGGAGAAGATGTTCTGGGAATGAAGGAAAAACAGAAAGCAGTTTTCCGGCGTCGAAGAATTGGGTTTGTTTTTCAGGAATATAATCTGGTGCCGGTTTTGAATGTAGAAGAAAACATTCAGATTCCGGTACGACTGGACGGAAAACAGATGGACCGGGAATATCTGGCAAAGCTTTTGAAAATTTTGGGACTGGAGGAAAGAAAATATCATTTTCCGGAGGAATTGTCCGGGGGACAAAAGCAGCGTGTGGCAATTGGCAGAGCACTGGCAAACCATCCCAGTCTGCTTCTGGCAGATGAACCTACCGGTAATCTGGATCATCAGAATGGACTGGAGGTGATGTCCCTGTTAAAGAATGCGGTGGAACAGTTTTCGCTGACGCTGATCGTGGTAACTCATGATCCTGGAATTGCATCTATGGCGGACCGTGTGATCACGTTGTCGGATGGTGTGATCATTTCGGATGCAAAGGTAAAGCATGCCTTATCCTCTGAAATTGTACGAAATGAAACAGAGGGGATGAGCCAGACTGCACCGGATCAAGAGGAGGTGTAGAGGATGAAACAGTTGGGATATTATTTTACGCTGGTGCTTCGATACCGCAAAAAACATCTTCTGGAAACCATATATTCCCTTCTGGCCATCACGATATCTGTTATTCTGTGTTATTGCAGTATTACAGTTGGTTTTACCTTGATGAATTATGGATATGAGGCGGTTATGATTGAACAGCATGGATGCGAGATGGAGATGGATGGATTTCCGGTCGGGGCAGCTTCGATTGATGGGGAGGATGAGTGGAAGCCGGGGGATTACCGCAGGATGAAAAAGAAGCTGGATGCACTTCCGGAGGTACGGGAAACTTATCTGAAGAAAGGGTATTCCGAGTATATCGATGACGATGGAAATGATAAAAAAGAGCTGTATTATCAACTTTATGTGGGAGCAAAGGACACTTCAGATCTGAACGGATGTGCGAAGCAGATTGAGAAGGATACCGGATATGCAGTGAGGGTTAACTCAGAAATCGCAACACATCTGGGACAGGGCACAGAGGAGGATTCTATGGCAAGATCTGCCGGAAATGCTATTGTGGCAATGATCGGTGCTCTGTTTGCTTCTTTTGTAATGCTGGTGATCCGAAATACTATGATGCTGCCGGTACTGGAGCGGATGAAGGAGTATGGTGTGCTTCGGTGTGTTGGAATGTCGAAGAGACAGCTTTCCTTTATGTTGGCGGTGGAAGGAGTTTTATTGACGCTGCTTAGTACCGTTTTTGGGACAGCAATCGGATTTGCTCTCCTGCGAAGCTGTCAGGGATGGATCAATGACTGCCTGATGCTTCGTGTTCCGGTACGTTTTCATTTCTATCCTCTGGCGGTATTGTATAGTTGTCTGCTTTGTATCGGAGTGACACTTCTTGCACTGATGGAGCCGGCAAGACAGGCAGGAAACCGATCAGTACAGGAGACCCTTCGCGGAGGTGTTTATGGAATACGAACGGGCAGCGGAAAGAAAAAGAGCGGGCGTCATACTATCAGTCATTTGTTTGGAAGAATATTTGGCGTAGAATGGGAATATGCAGCCCGGAATATGACACGAAATCCGGGAAACCAGATTTATATGTTTATTGGTCTTTTTATCAGCATGGTTTTATTTTCCGTTGTTTTCAGCAGCGTGGAGACGACCTACTCCACTTATGAAAACAGTATGCAGGGGACGCATGTAGAATATACGGAAGCCATTGAAATTACCGGGGACTGTTCTGTGGCAGAAAAAAAGAAGATCTGCCAGGATGTATCAAAGCTGAAGGGAGTAAAAAAAACGGGGCTTTACCGGCCGGGTATTCTTCATATGCCGGATTACGGACAGAAAAAGCACTTTAAAAATGCAGAGGATGCGGATAGCTGGTATAGTTATGTGACAGCAATAGGATATGACCGGGATCATCTGGATGGATTAAAGGGGCAGATTGTATCAGGAGCCATTGATTATGACAAGATGGTAAAAGAAAATGGAATTGTATTATGTGATTATAAATATAATCCAAAGGATGAAGACGGGAACGTGGTTCGTGAGGATGTACGATTAACGGATTATAAAGTCGGGGATACATTTCCTGTATTGACAAATGAAGCGGGGAACCGGGTGGCCGGACAGTTGAGAATGATTTCAGGGAAACTGGGAAAGGAACCGACACTTTCCGATAATGCATGGCTAAATAAAAAATCACGGGAATATCGTAAATATGAAAAAAATTTAGAACGATACTGGAAAAAAGCAGGAAAATTGATAGAGAAAAATGGCTATCCTCTGCAGAAGTATAAGAAGATGATCAAAGCCTGGGGAAATGATTATGTTGTGGGGATATACAATATGAAAATGACGCTGGAGCAGATCGAGGTGGATCGTGGTAATGTTGTCCGGCTTCCGATTCAGGCAATCATTATGGAGGACACATATAATTCGGCATATCTGACGGAGCAATGGCTCCAGGGGGGAAACAGCGTGGGAGTGCTTATGGCAGATAAGACGTATGATCTGTACAGCACAGGCAAAAGTTCATATTTTTCTATGAATAGTACAGGTGATGGTGTAGTATTTGTCGGGATTGAGAGGGATATCAGGCAGGCCGGAAAGGATCTGGCTGCTTATATCAAAGAATTGAATAATAAGTCGATCGACAAAAAATATGTATTGGTATCGGATGCCAACGGGAGCGGAGACTTGGACTGGTATCAGGAAGACAAAGGAAATACCAATCGGGAGATGGAGCTGCTTGAGAAAGGAGGCGCAGGAATCGGGGCATTTATTTTATTTGTATGTCTGCTGCAGATATTTAATGTGACAGCAGCGGGAATGACCATGCGGCGGGAAGAATTTTATCTCTTGTCTGTAGCCGGAATGTCGAAAGGGCAGATGCGGAAAATGCTGATCCTGGAGAAGGCAATCACCTGTTTCTTTGGAATCCTGACAGGAGTTTGTGCCGGTTATGGTCTGAGCTATTTGTTCCTTGAGACATTCCTGAACCAGGATGGCGGATTTGCCGATGGAACCGGAGGAATTTGTTTTAGCTGGCCGGCAGGGAAGATTTTGATCACGGCAGGGATCGTTTATGTATTGTGTCTGTTAAGCAGTCTGGGAAAACAAAGAAAAGAAGGTTAGAAATGGAAGTGGGAGAAGAAAGAATTTAAGATACAGAACAAAAAAGGGCAAAACCAGCGTTTTGCCCTCCAAGAATTGCTTCGCAATGCTCGTAATAGTTGCTATTTTACAGGAGAAAGAATGTTATTCCGGAAGGCACAGGATCCGGATGCGGTCACGGGCAGTTTTTGATACATGCCAGCGTGTAAAATATGCCTGTCCCTCCTGTTGGTATGTTTCCGGAAGTTTATTTTCTGTACGCCAGAGATAACGGCAGATCCGCTGATAATGCAGTGGAAGCCAGTCAGCGGTCTGCTCCCCTGACTCCAGTGGAATAAATACCTCATGAATGTCAGCCTCTTTTTCCTGTTGATTAATCTGAAGGAACACCGTCAGAATACAGAATAATTCATTGTCCTGATTTTGGGACAGATTTTCCTGTGTAAAGTGAAGCGCTTCTTCATATCGTTTCTCCTGAATCAGCGAGAGAAGGGTATCCACTGCAGTGTTTTTCCCGGCAGCCATCTGAGGAGACGTTTCAGCCTGTGTGGCGATGAAACGGGTACAGGCATCGATTTCCACCTGATTATCCGGACAATATTCTTCCAGATAGGTCTTACGGTAGGTGTGATAATCCTTCAGATTTTGGGCACCGCTGTCATGGAGAACCCACGGAGTCTCCTGATAAGGGACAGCAATACGGTATCCGGCCCGGAGAAATTCCCGGCATTGTGCCAGATCATAAAAGTCCCAGCCGGTAAACAGATCGGAACGCCATAGAAAATCCTGATCTGTCATCATAAGCAGTCCGTCAATGGCTTCCACTGTGGTGAAATCCCGTCCCTCCGGGATGGGAATATCGAAATACTCATCTGATGTGGTGATCAAGTGGGAACGGAGGGCACCGGTTCTCATAGGATTTGACCAGATGCAGCCGTTTTTGTGAAGCTGTTTTGTTCCTACCATGCCGATCATACCGATCTGTGGATATTCCCGGAAGATCGCAATGGTATCCAGAAGAAAGTGCCTGTTGAGGATCAGTGCGTCCTGATGAAGATACACTTTATATTTGGCATCCGTTTGCAGCATACCAGCATTGTAACCTTCCGCCATGGAATTTGCACCACGGATCGGGAGAACATTTACCACAAAGCCATCTGGTATTTCCAGCTGGTTAATATAGATCTCGCATTCATGAAATGCCGATTCACTGTCCGTGCATACGATAAAACTGACTTTTTGTGCATTCATATAGGCATCTTCCTTTCTATAATATATTATTTCTTTTTCTTCTTTTTATTGTTTTTACTGTTATTATTGTTTTCATTTTTCTCTTTGGCAGTGGAGGTTTTCGTTGTTGTAGTACTGCTTTTTGTGGCAGTTTCTGTTTTTTCGTCTGGGGTAGTTTTCTTAATGAAAACAAATTCCATATCCTTTCGGATCTTGTGGTTAATACCAAGTCCGATACCGATCAGTGTATAGAAGATCGGGGAAAGCGCCACGCAGGAATCATTGGTAAGAGAGAGGATCAGGTAGCCGATCACGGCAGCGAAGATACCAACACCTAAATATGTCATATATTCTGAATAATGACATCTCCAGTAGATTCGCAGAGAATCGATCAGATACCAGCCGAAGAAGACTAACAGGGCGATCAGAGAAGGAACACCGGTCTGTACACCCACCTGTAAATACATACAGTGAGGTTTGGTGATCAGTTCGTTGGTATGACCGGAATTGTACATTCCTACCAGATCATTATTTGGAAAAGCAATGATAAATGTATCCGGACCACTTCCCAGGAAGAAATATTTCTTCAGCAGAGGAATGGTTCTGTCCCAGATATAACCACGCATGTTGGCGAGTTTATAATGTTTATCCAGATATGGAATGCTTTCGGTAATCTTGGCAAGCTTCATCATAGCATTATTGCCGCCGCGGCAGTAGTAGCCCTTCTGGCCCTCGGTATTCATAAGATTGGAGAAGGCCCACTGATATCCGTCAATCGTCAGGAGAAATCCCTGAAAGGAATCATCACGGGATACACAAAAGGTAAAAGGAAAACGCGGATCGGAGATGCTATATGTTACCCCGTCCTCTGTCAAAGCAAAAGGAACATCTTTTTTATTGCCGTCCTTCAGCTCAAAATAATCGGCTCCATCAGAGTTCTGGAGCATTTTGATCACAAGAGTATCATCCTTTGTGACTTTGCCGTTTTCTGCAGTATTCCGCTCGGCAGACTGATATACGACAGTGACATCATTATCATTTGTCTGGATGTCCTTTAACGGATAATATTCTGCCTCGGAGGTAAACATCCCCTGTAAACGGTTGATCAGAACATTATCGTTCATATTGTTGATAAACAGGAATGCGGCAACAACCAGAATGATTCCGCCAACGCCGATCTTCCAGTTCTTAATGAATACCTTCCGCATACATAAGAGCATAACAAAAAGTGAAACAACAAGTGCAACGATACCGGCACGGGACTGGGATCCAAAGAGGATCAGAAGCATTGCGATGATCAGAAGAGCACTTGCAATTCTCTGCCAGATCTTTTTGACGGCAAAAAGAAGCGTCAGAAGTACCGGAACGGTAAGGGCAACATAAAAACCTACATAATTAGGATTGTAAAGTGTCATATAAGGACGACCGGGCTCGAAATTGAATACCAGCTCCTCGGTATAGGTCGATGGCTTGATCAGGCTCTGGCCGAAGCCGGTCTGGAAGAAATCATGACGGAATACCTGGGAAAGTCCCAGAAATGCCATGATGGCAATGCCGATCATAAACCAGTTCATGGTACGTTTCAGAGCGGATTCATTCTGCATAATAAAGAAGCTGTAATAAACCATCAGACCATAGCCGACGAGAACCCATACGGATTCAAACTGCTCGAAGATACCGGAGAAGGAAAAGCTGGAGTATTTCGAAGCAATAGCTGACAGAAGAGCCAGTCCACAGTAAACGGCCATAGGGATCAGGGATTTGATCCAGATGGGATCCTTTTCAGCGGAAAAGAATAAATATGCCATGCAAAACAGCACATATACACAGGCAATAATAATCCAGACCATTTTAAAATATAAGAAAAAGTCTGTAAAATCTGTGTATGTGGTGTACCATTCAAACTGACCGAGATTGGTATTATATTGGTGCATCATCGTGATTAAAGGGATGATTGCAAGAAAAGCAATGATTGGAAGCAGTAGTCCAAGAGGATATTTTTGTTCCTTTTGGGGCTGTTTTCGTTTGTTTTTGTTATAAGACATAATTTCCTCCAGATAAATTCAATTTATTGCGATTACTCACAGAATAATTATATACGTTTTGGAGGGATTTCTCAACCAAAAAAGAGAAAAGAATGGTAGTTACTTCTTATATTAAAGTTATTTGCTCTTTCAAATTATTTTAATATGTGTTATGATATCGGCAATGGTTTAGAAAAAGGAGCTCACAGGAAGGAGCCTCGGAGTGAGGATAGATATGGATAATTATAATGGAGAAAAGGAAATGCCGGATCGGTATTCGTTGCGGGGAAAGGTATTTCATCGTCTGCGGGAGGATATTTTGTCCGGAAAATATGCACAAAATGATGAGCTTCGGGAGGCTGCGATCAGTAAATCCATGGGAGTTTCCAGAACACCTGTGAGAGAGGCACTTCGTCAGCTGGAGCTGGAGGGTCTTGTGACCATTATTCCCAACAAGGGAGCTTATGTGGATGGAATCACGGCCAAGGATATTTTTGATATATACGAGATACGATCTTATCTGGAGGGACTTTGCGCAAAATGGGCATGCCGCAATATTACAGAGGAACAGTTAGATGATCTGGATGAGATCACATATCTTAGTGATTTTCATATTCAGAGGGAGCACTGGGAGCAGATTTTTGAGCTGGATAACCGATTTCATCTGTTGTTATATAAGGCATGTGGCAGCACTGTTCTGGAACACATTTTATCGGACTATCATCATTATGTGGAGCGTGTACGGAAAAACACGCTGTCTTCCCAGGGACGTGCCGGCAAGGCTGCCCAGGAGCATAAAGCAATTCTGAATGCCGTCCGGGAAAAAAATGAAGAGCTGGCAGAAAAGCTGGCAAATGAGCATATTTATAAATCCCTTGAAAATATTAAAAAGCAGGGAATGGAAAATCTGATGAAATAAGAGGGCAGACGCAGAGGCTGCCAATGGAAATTATAGGGGATAAAGCAGGGGAAAGAGTAAACATGGAAAGAGAAACGAAAAACTACGATCCATATAAACGTACAATACTGTTTTTTGCGTCACTTGTAAATATTATATTGATGACGTTAATCTTTGCATATGCATGGTATGGCTATTATGCATCGACGATGTTTCAGATCACATTCTATCGGAAAGGACATTATGCACTGCTTGCATTATATGCGCTGCTGATGTTTTTCTTTTCCACGATGTATGGGGGCTTAAAGATCGGTCAGCTCCGCAGGATTGAAGTGATGCTGTCGCAGTATCTGAGTTTGGTTTTTACCAATATTGTGGCTTATTTTATCATCTGTCTGCTGGCATTTGGTATCGTAAGTCCGACATATCTGTTTTTGGTTCTGCTGGTAGAGATGGTGGTTTCCACCATTTGGAATTTCATTATTATCCATTTTTACAACCGGATCTTTCTGCCATGGAAGATCCTGCTGATCTATGGAGAACGTCCGGCTGCAGATCTGGTTTATAAGGTAGAGGCCAGAAGAGACAAGTATGCGATATATGATGCCATCAATATTGATGAGGGAATCGACGCCATCGCAGAAAAAATGAAATCTTTTCAGGCAGTGATCATTGGAGATATTTCTGCTATCAAGAGAAATGATATTTTAAAATACTGCTATGCACATAAGGTGCGTGCCTATGTTATTCCGAAGGTGTCTGATATTATCCTGATGGGAGCAGACCGGATTCATGTGTTTGATACCCCGTTTCTGTTGTCGAAGGGATATACTCTGAGCTTTGACCAGCGTCTGGCCAAAAGAGCTCTGGATCTGATGATCGCAGTTCCACTGACGGTGATCTTGTCGCCGGTGATGCTTTTGACGGCACTGGCGATCAGGCTGTATGACAGGGGACCGGTGTTTTATAAGCAGGTGCGCTGTACCAAATACAACCGGGAGTTTGAAATTATCAAATTCCGCAGTATGATCGTGAATGCAGAGAGTGATGGTGTTGCCAAGCTTGCTTCAGAAAATGACAGCAGGATTACCCCGATCGGTCATTTTATCCGTGCAACGAGAATTGATGAGCTGCCACAGCTGCTTAATATTATCCGGGGAGATATGTCTTTTGTAGGACCGCGTCCGGAGAGACCGGAGATTATACGGGAGTATTGTGAGGATATGCCGGAGTTTAATTTCAGGACAAGAGTAAAGGCAGGTCTGACAGGGTTTGCCCAGGTATATGGAAAGTACAATACCACACCATATGATAAGTTAAAGCTTGATTTATTTTATATAGAAAATTATTCTTTCTGGATGGATCTGAAGCTGATCCTGATGACGGTCAAAACGGTTTTGAAAAAGGATGCCACGGAGGGGGTTGCCGAGGGACAGGTAACGGCGCAGAAGGAAGACTCCGGGCAGGATCAGGAGTCAGTGGAGGAGATTGTAAAGGAGATTGTCAGAAAATAGTGGAGGCTGATCATGAAGGCGTTAATTGTCACAAGAGTCAGCGGATTTCTTCCGCAGTTTGAGGCGAATAATGTGAAAATATTACAGGAAATGGGCTTTGAGGTTCATTATGCTGCTAATTTTAATACCGTAGTTTATGGAAAAGATAATCACCGTCTGGACGGAATGGGACTTATTTGTCATCAGATCGATTTTGAGAGATCCCCCTTTTCAAACGGCGTCAGGAAAGCATATCATCAGTTGAAGGAGCTTATGGAGCAGGAAGCTTTTGACCTGATTCATTGTCATATGCCCATGAGTGGTGTAGTTACCAGAATGGCTGCGCAGGCAGTGAGGAAAAAATCAGGGAGGAAGGTTCCTGTTCTTTATACAGCCCATGGTCTTCACTTTTATGAGGGAGCACCTTTAAAGAATTGGATCTATTATCCGGTGGAACGGTATTTGTCCCGTTTTACGGACAGACTTATTTTGATCAATGAAGAAGATTATCAAAGGGCGCAAAAGTTTCCGGTCAGAGGATCGGTGGAGCGGATTATGGGAATCGGTATGCGTCTGGAAAAGTTTCGTTCCTGGTGCAAGACGGATTATTCTCTGGGAAAGTCGGAAGCGAAGCGGGATATTTATGAGAAGTATGGGATTCCGGATAATTATGGTATTTTAATCAGTGTGGGAGAGATTACCCAAAGGAAAAATCATATTGTTATGATTGATGCCATGAAAGAGCTGTTAGATCTGCCTTTGGTTTATATTATTTGCGGTTCCGGTCCGGAGGAGGACAAATTAAAAGCGTATGTACATGAGCTGGGGCTGGAGAGCCGGGTGAAGTTTGCGGGGTATGTGGAACAGGTTCCGGCAATGCTCTGTCAGGCGGACTGCTTCGTATTTCCATCCTTTCAGGAAGGACTTCCTGTGGCGGTGATGGAGGCTATGGCAGTGGGGCTGCCGGTAATTGCTACAAGGATCCGGGGGATTACGGATCTGCTAGAGCATACAAAGGGTGGTTATCTGGCAGATGACTG
>ERZ780030.683-NODE-683-length-13075-cov-3.100230_pt1 | contig 13075 bp, 9 predicted proteins | sample MGYA00511857_ERZ780030 | MGnify/ENA primary metagenome ERZ780030 (study PRJEB29588, sample SAMEA2162530) | human gut metagenome | biome: human gut; feature: human-associated habitat; material: faeces | place: Denmark | collected 2008/2010 ... | reverse complement strand
AAGCTCATTTTTTGAAGAAAAATTTTTTTAATTTTTTTGCATAAATAATCATTTTAAGGCTTTTTTCTTATAAAAAAAGAATTAATGCTGTTTAGTCATTAATTCTAATATATAGCATATATCTAATGTTTCTTCACTAATTGTGACACTATAATATAATTCTGGTTCCTTTTTAATATTGAAGGATACCACAAACAAATTAAAATGACGACCCATTCTTACGGCATACATTTTATAATATTTACTATTTATAAAGCCATTCGTAAACTCTTCAATTGAGTCGAAGCAATAGCCCTTTGATGGTAGATAGTCAGGTGCATCATCAAGCGTTATATTTTCAACATAGCCAAACTTGGTTAAAACCTTAAAAACATCAGCCTGATTATAGGATAGCTTAAGGCCTACACTTTCCTTAAGAAAGCCTGAGGCCCAGCTAAGCTTATCATTTAGATACTTTTCTTGGTCCATGCTTCTTCCTTATAATCTTGTAGCCTACATATGAAGCAACAGATACAACAACGACACTACCAAATGCTATGCAGCAAACAAGTCCTAAGCTATTTTCTGTATTTTGTAAAGCCGATTTAGCCTGATTTACAATCGTTTCACATCTAGTCATATAATTTGAATCCTTTGACTCAAATAGGAAAACCGTATCTGAGTTTGATAATGGATTTAGGTAAAATTCATATTTAGATGTTAGCTCACCAAGGGTTACATTTCTTGCAGGATTAGTCTCATCCTCATAATATAGCTCATCCTTGTTTTCAAGGTATAGGCTAGCAACTGATTTTAAGGTTGGAGAATATCCTATCGCAAGCGCGTTTTGGAAGGCATTTTCTGGCTCTAGCATGAAATTGATAAATTCATTAGCTAGCTTTTCATTCTTTGAGGTGGTAGGTATTACCATTGAATCAAAGAAGGCAGCGGTTGTTTTAGGTACATAAACATTAAAGTCTAAGCCCTCAAGACCATCCTTAGAGTTTGCCTTATCAAGTCCCTCATCAAGAGCTAGATATAGGGCATCAAAGAAATCTCCAAGCTGTGTAAAGACAACATCTAAATCGCCAGTTGCAACCTTACGCTTAAGCTGATCATCGCCCCAAACATCAAAGGATGCACCCTTAATACCTGATACAAGCTCAGCATCTTTAAATGATTCAACATTAGGATTTAAATTATTACTCATTAAATAGCTTGAAACGGCCCAACGAGCAGTTGAATACATACCTGTTTTAACATCAAAATCATAAAGACTCTTATCAAATAGGGCCTTAAATTCATTGGTCTTAACGACCTCTTCGGTTTGACTATTTTTAGTTGAGTAAATCATTGAATAGGCACCCCAGAAGTAAGGCATTGCATAGCTTAAGGTCTCTGCCATATTTTTTTCTCTTAGGCTTGTAAGGTCATCATTAAACATGCTCTTATAGCCCGTAAGGTTCTTAAGGCTTGCATTATTTACATCAATTTCCTTAAGTAAGCCCTCATTATAAAGCTTAGTAACCATATAGTCACCAGGAATGGCAACATCATATGAGGTAGTACCAGCTGTAATCTTTTGATACATAGTTTCAGAAGACGTTACAGTCTCCTCAACAACTGTTGCATTATATTCTGATTCGAATTTAGCAACTAGCTCCTGATCAATATATTCACCCCAGTTAAGTAAATATAGGGTATTATTACTTCCACCACTCTTTAAAATTACACATGCAAAAACCGTAAAAAGAATAATGATTGCGCCAATAATTGAGATTTTTTTCATTATTTAGCCACCTTCTTCTTTCCTTTTTTGCTTGTTTTAATAGAAATACAAAGAACAATTGCAAGAGTAACCATTGTAAGTAGAGCATTATAAGCATATGAACCAGCTGAGAAATTCTTCTTTGTATATGAGTTATATACATAATTTGAGAAATTATAGAAGCCATTACCCTGTGTAAAGTATGAAATAACAAAGTCATCAATTGATAGTGTAAATGCAAGTAAAGCTCCCGTCATAATTGCTGTTTGAAGGGATGGAATAACAACCTTAAATAGGCTCTTTACAGGTGAGCAGCCTAAATCCTGAGCTGCCTCAAATAAAGACTCATCAGTTTGCTGAAGCTTTGGAAGCACCATCATAATTACATATGGAGTTGTAAAGAAGACATGTGCAACAAGCATTGTAGGGAATCCAAATACCTGAGGGATAATTGGCAGTAATAATGAGAAAATAATCATTATTGAAACACCTGTTACAATTTCTGATTGCATCATTGGCATTTCATTTAAAAAGCTCATCGCCTTTTTAGCCTTACCCGTTAGGGCATTAATACCAATTGATGAAAATAAGCCTAAAGCCGTTGCAATTGCTGTAGCCCAAAACGATACTAAAAGGGAATCTAAAATATTACGGTAAAGCTTCGCATTAGTAAAAATTTCCTTGTAATTATCAAATGTAATTTTACCAAAATGAAGTGCCTGCATTGCATTGGCATCAGAATTAAATGATTGATAAATAATTACAAAAACAGGAATATACATAAGTAAAAGAGCAAATACCACAAATAATGCCTTCAGTACAAGAGGAAGATATTTTCTAAAACCTGTTGCTTCTATCATAGAATACCATCCTCCTTCTTTGTTTTTCCAAGGACAAGAAGAACGAAAATAATAATAACAGATACAAAAATAGATAATAATGAACCTAAATTATAATTATTTGCGGTCTTAAACATATTTTCAATAATATTACCAATCATATTAACCTTACCATCACCGATAATAGCCGAAATCGCAAAGCCAGTTGCGGCAGGAAGGAATACCATTGTCATACCAGATACAGCACCATCAAGGGATAAAGGAAGGGTTATCTTAAAGAATGTTTTCCATGCAGGTACACCTAAATCCTTAGAGGCCTCAATTAAGGAACGATCTAGCTTTTCTAGGATTGTATAGATTGGGAAAATCATAAATGGAAGATAGGTTGTAACCGTTACAAAAATAACGGCACCCTTACTACCAATTAGATTAAAGCTTGAAAATAAGCTTGATGAAAATAGCTTATACCATGATAATATTCTTAGCATGGAATTACACCACATAGGTAAAATCATACAAAGTAAAACTAAAACCTTATGCTTTAGATTAGAAAATGAGATGAAATAGGCTACAGGATATCCTATTAATAAGCAAATAATAGTGGTCCAGAAGGCGATAACTAAAGAATTCCATAAAGCCTCCCAATAGGCAAAATCAGTAAGCTCCTGATAATTCTTCATTGTTAAGCTGGCTCCATTCAATCTCACTCCGTCGGATTTTAAAAAGGTTAGGGCAAACATTAATACTAGTGGTAAAACAACTAGGATTATAAGCCAAACGAAATAAGGAATTGAAAAGTACTTAAATCTTTTCATATTACTCCTCTGATTTCATCATATGAATCTCATATGAATCAATCTTTAAGCCAATACGCTGTCCGACCTCAACGTTTTGGTAATCCTCAACTAATAAATCCATTCCTTCACATAAAACATGCATTTCAAAATGAATACCTGTGAATACTGACTTTGTTACAATACCCTGTAAAATAGCACTATCAGGATCATCGAGCACTAAGTCAAAGTCCTCAGGTCTAATTACAGCATTAACATGCTCACCTGGTTCAAATGTCGTAATATAGGTATCAAAATCAGCACCAAGGAAATTAAAGACATTGTCACCAACGAAGGTACCCTCTAAAATATTAGCTCCATCGTAGTTTGCAAGAATCTTCTCCTTCTTTTCAGTGATTGATTCAACATAAATATTGTTAGGTGAAATCGTAAAGCCAATTTCATCTCCAACGGCAAACTTATCCTCAGATGATACATGAATAATAGTACCATTTAGCTCAACATCCATAATATATGAATTAACCTGGAACTTAACAGACTTTACACGACCAATTAGCTTAGCAGATTCAATAGGTGCAACGTCGAAATCTTCCTTTTCAACAATAATATAAACCTTATCTCCTGGTTCAAGATCAAGAGATGAAACCTTGAAGGTCTTATTAAGCATTGTAAGTCTTCTTTTATCTGAATATACACCTGGAATAATATTGGCCTCACCAATAAATGACGCTACAAAGCGGTTAGTTGGTGTATTATAAATATCCTCAGGACGACCAATTTGCTGAATCTTACCACCATTCATTACAATGATCGTATCAGACATAACCATGGCCTCCTCTTGGTCATGGGTAACAAAGATGAAGGTAATTCCTAGCTTTTGCTGAAGCTCCTTAAGCTCAAGACGCATCTTCTTACGAAGCTTTAAATCTAGTGCTGAAAGAGGCTCATCTAAAAGTAAAATACGAGGCTTGTTAACGATTGCTCTGGCAATGGCAATTCTTTGCATTTGTCCACCAGATAATTGATTAATTTGACGCTTTTCATAGCCCTCAAGATTAACAAGCTTTAAGGCCTTAGTGACCTCATTTTTAATAACTTCCTCTTTAAATGTACGCTTTGAGATACGATCAAGCATCTTTTGATAAACATCAAGCTCTGCTGTTTCCTCAAGCATTTTATTAACAGTATCCTTATAAGAATCACCCTTAAGCTCTACAGTAACATCATGACGAGCAATTATTTCCGAAAGTAGCTCCTTGTAATTATGAGCACGTGCTTGCTCCTTTGTAATTTCCTTAAGCTCTTCCTTTATGCTTTCAGTTACTGATAAATCCTTAAAATATTCAATTGCAGCTTTACGGACGTCACGTGGCTTATCAAATTTAGCAAGATATTTGATAACATTATCAACCTCTTCCTCATCAAAGCCATATTCCTCCATCATTTCCATAACACCAAGGTCATAAACATTTGAATAGACATTGTTTCTTAAACCAAACGCAACATTATCATAAATGTTTAAATGAGGAAACAAAGCATAGCGTTGGAAAACTGTATTAATGGGTCTTTTATGGCTTGGAAGCATTCCAATCTCTTCACCATCAAGTAGCAGCTGACCTTCTTGCATTGTTTCAAATCCACCAATAATACGTAAAGATGTTGTCTTTCCACATCCTGATGGACCAAGTAATGTAACGAATTCATTTTCGTTAATCGACATATCGAAATCTTCAAGTATTACGTTATCTCCGTATGCCTTTCTGATTCCCTTAAGTTCAACTAAAGTACGGGCCATTTCTTTCTCCTAATAATATAATATTTTTTTGGTTTTTAATAATACTTTTTGGGGTATTCTATATAACTAGCACAATAATAGCATAAACATTTTTTAAAGTAAACAATAAAATCACAAAATTATTTTAACTCTTTTTGATTAATGAAATTTAAGTGAAATATCAAGCGCCTTAGAGGCGTAGGTTAGGGCCCCAACAGAAATAAAATCAACACCTAGGGCCGCAACTGACTTAACACGCTCAATACTCATATTACCAGATGCCTCAAGCCTTTTTTGGTGATTATTAAGCTTAACACACTCTGCCATAAGCTCATTTGACATATTATCTAGCATGATAATATCAGCCTCAGTTTTTAAAGCTTCCTTAAATTGCTCAAGGCTTTCTACCTCAACCTCAATAGTTAAATTAGTTTTTTCCTTAGCAAGGGCAACGGCCTTACTAATAGATCCTACTGCATCAATGTGATTATCCTTAATTAGGACCATATCTGATAAGGAATAGCGGTGATTAAAGCCACCACCATCTCTAACCGCCTGACGCTCAAGAATTCTAAGATTTGGTGTTGTCTTTCTAGTATCAAGAATTTTGGTTTCTGTTTCAATTTCCTTAACAAAATTATGCGTATTAGTCGCAATTCCTGACATTCTTTGCATAATATTTAGGCTTAATCTTTCAGCTTTAAGAATGGTTTTAGTATTTCCATCAACAATACCAATAATATCACCCTTAGAAACATAATCTCCATCCTTAAAATTGAAGAAAAGCTTATAAGAACCACCTACTTGTTTAAAGACCTCACTAGCCACCTCAAGGCCTGAGATAATTCCTGCTTCCTTGGCAATAAATTTTGCGTGAGATTGATGACTATCCTCAATTAAGCTATCTGTTGTAACATCGCCCTTGGGCATATCCTCCTTAAGGGCTCTTCTTATAATATCAATAATTTCCTCTTGCATAATTAATCTAGGCGGAAATGACAGCCTAGTGACTCCTTTCTTGCAAGGGCTGCATCGATAACCTCCATCGCAACCGTTGCCATATTTAATGTTTCATAATAATATCTTGAAAATACCTTAATTTTCTTTAAATTGCTTAAATGCTTAGAAATAATTTTTTTCGCAAGCAATAAGCCCTCCTCCTTACGAACAATAAAGACATATTTAGACATTGTATCTCTAATATCAACTCTTATATCCTTAAAGTTATAAGGCTCATGCGTAAATTCTAAATCCGGTAGGACAATATCAATTTTAGAAAAATCAGTTGACTCATTAATGCTTTTAGCGGCTCTAGCTCCATATACAACACATTCAAGTAAGGAATTAGATGCTAGGCGGTTTGCACCATGAACACCCGTACGAGCACATTCGCCAACAGCGTATAAATTATCCATTGATGTTTTCGCATTTAAATCGGTCTTAATACCACCACATAAGAAATGCTCAACTGGGCATACAGGAATATAGTCCTTAGACATATCAATACCATGATCAAGACAGTGCTTATAAATAGTTGGAAATCGCTTCATTAAAAATTCCTTAGGCTTATGAGTAATATCAAGATAAACATGATCAGACCAGGTATCAAACATTTCACGATAAATAGACTGTGATACAACATCTCTTGGGGCTAGTTCCATTCTTTCCTTATCATACTTAGCCATAAAGCGTTCACCCTTAATATTTCTTAGGATGGCTCCCTCACCACGAACAGCCTCAGAAATTAAAAAGGCTTGTCCGGTTTTATCCTCCTCATAAAAGCCGGTTGGATGGAACTGAACAAATTCCATATCCTCAATTTTAACATTGGCACGCTTGCAAAGGGCAATACCATCACCACACGCAATCTTTTCATTAGTTGTATTTTTATAAATACCACCAATTCCTCCGGTTGCAATTACAATCTTATTTGCAAGAACGTAAACCTCTTCATTATTCTTATTAATTACAATAACACCTAAGGCCTTATTATTATTTTCAAGAATTTCAATAGCCATTTCATCTTCAAAAATCTTAATATTTTCTCTTTGCTTTAAGGCTTCTCTTAAATCAGCCATAACATGAGCGCCGGTGTCATCACCACCCGCGTGTAAAATACGACGCGAACGGTGACCACCCTCAAGGGTACGAACAAGCTCACCCTTTTCATTTCGGTCAAAATTAACACCAAAGCTTAAAAGCTTTTCAATATTTTGAGGAGCCTCGTCAACTAAAATACGAGTAGCCTCCTTATCATTATGATATCCTCCTGCTCTTAGGGTATCCTCAAAATGCTCATCCATTTGAGCCTTAGAAAAAATTGTTTCGGCGGCAATTCCTCCCTGAGCTAAATTTGATGAACCAATTTCAATCTTATCCTTAATAAATAAGCCGATTTTCAAATCACTTCTTATATTTAAGGCTGTGTAGATTCCGGCAAGACCTCCGCCAAGAACAATAACATCAAATTGTTTTATTTCCTTCATATTATACCTCTTTATAATCAATAATATCTTTATTAACCTCAATAATATTCTTATCGCTTAATATATCAATAACACGATCAAAATAAAGCTTTGTTTGGCTTGAGCCCTTAGGATAGCCAACAAGCAAATTAAACTCACTATATAAAATTCTCTTGCTAGTAGTTTTAACATGCTTTATAACTCGCATAAAGCCATCCTCAAGCTCCTCAACATAAATTCCTTCGATTTTAGGATAATATGAATCGGCTTTATACATTCTAAAATCAACGTCATATAAATCACTAGGCTTAAGAATAAAGCCAATCACCTTATGAAGTCCATTTGTACTAACAATTTCATCAATAACGCCATCCATCTCGGCCTCAAGTGACGTTGTTAATCTACTCTTACCAAAAAGCGGTAAAATTAGCTTCTTTAAATCAAAAATACGAATTGGCGCTAAAGCTTCGATAATTCTTAAAATAGCATCTTCCTTTGATTTTTCATTATGAATGGCATCTGATACAATAGCACTTGCATCAGGGTAGGTCATAAATAAGGAATCAATTGTAATAGCCTCACTTGTATCCTCACATTCATAATCATCATTATTATAGCTCTTATTTTCCTCATCCTGACCATGAGAAAGTAAATTTAAGATTTCATTATGATAAAGGCTTGGATTCTTATAATAAGGAAGGCTCCAGGCATGATATAGCACCCAGCCTCTTTGGCTTAGTGCACTATCAATTAGGATATTGCGGTCCTTAACGGTTTTAAGATGCTGATAATTTTCACCATCAGTTAAAATTCCTAAAATAATATGCGAATCATCCTTAGGATCAAGAACTGCTAAATCAATTTTATAGCCTGAATAGCCAATGTTTTTTACCGTTTTATACTCATGCTCATTTAAGAATCTAGCAATCGATTTAATCATACCATTATCGCTTTCATTTTCCTTAAATTCATAAGCCTTAACGCTTGAAGCAAATTCAATATAATCATGAAGCATAATGACGCCCTTATTAGTTATTTTAGCAAGATTAAACAAATCCGGCCTTAAGGATGAGGCTAAAATAACGCTTTCCTTAGCACGCGTAATTGCAACGTTAAGACGTCTGTAGCCACCATCATTGTTTATCGGACCAAAATTTAGGCTAAGCTTGCCACTTGCATCAGGACCAAAGGTTGTAGATAGAATAATGATATCTCTTTCATCACCCTGTACTGATTCAAGATTTTTAACAAAAAAGGCTTCATTTTTATCAGAGCTAAAGAATTCCTCGTATTCCTGATTTCTTAATCTTTCATGATGAATTAGCCTTTCAATATAGGATTGCTGAGCCATATTGAAGGTTACAACTCCTAAGGACTTATCAGGATAATTTCTTGCAATCTCCATTACTAAATCAACTACTTTTCGAGCTTCATTTTCGTTAATTCTCTTTCCGTGAATATATTGCCCATTAGCTACATATTCATATCTAAGACCAAGTCCTTCCTTTTTAATACAGCTTGGGAAGCTTGTAAGGTCATGATATATTTCCTTATTAGAGAAGGCAATTAATGATTCATCCTTAGATCTATAGTGCCAGCTAAGCATAATTTTAGGAAGTGAGGTTAATGCCTCATCGAGAATGGATTCATAAACCTCATATTCAGCGTCTTCATCCTCCTCATCATCAAATGCCATATCAAAGAATGATGTAGGAGGTAGCTGCTCATTATCACCAACAATAATAATTTGATCTGCACGATACATCGCCCCAATGGCATTTTCACTGGTAATTTGTGATGCTTCATCAAAAATTACACAATCAAAATGGAAGGCATCACTATCAAGATAGGTTGCTACACTTAAGGGTGACATCATAAAAATAGGCTTTAAATTCATTAAAATAGAAGGTATTTCCTTAAATAGCATTCTTAAAGCCTTAAGCTTTCTTTTCTTATTAGCCTCCTCAAGTAAGGTCTTTACCTCAAGGTTAGAGCCCATAACCGAATCAAGCTCAGGCCATGATTTAGTAACAAGCTCTCTGATTTTAACCTTTGCAATTTCCTTCATCTTGTCATCAAGGGCCTGGTATTTACTAATAATATTATTTAAATAGGCTCCCGAATAAATATCTAGACGCGAATTTTCATTAAGATATTCATTTAAGCATAATTCATAAAAATGCTTAAGAAAAGCATTTTTATAATCATCAGGCTTAATATTAAGCTTTAAGCATTCCTTTTTGAATGAGCTAATTCTTTTATCAAGCTTTTGGTAGGAATTAATAAAATCAATATATTCATATAAACGATCAAAATACACATAGGCCATATTTAGCCTTTGATTTAAAATTAACGGATTTTCATCTCTTAAATCATAATCAAAATATTCATTAAGCTCTGAAATTGATTTATTAATCTCTTCCTTTAGACTCTTAATTTTACTAACCAGTAACATTAAATAGGCTTCATTTTCGGGTTTTTTAAGCAAAGCTAAAAAATTATTATAGGATGAAATACTAATACTTTTAGTACCATCCTCATGAATCTTAAGTGCTAAAAGAAGGCGGTTTAATTCATAGAAATCGGTTAAGGCCCCAAAATAAAGCTCAGGAAGCTTTTCTGATAATTCAATATCAATTCGCTTCGATTCTAAATAGCCATCCTTATATTCCTTAAGAGCCTTTATGTCCTCAAGCTCTTCATCATATTTCATATTTTTAGGATTTAAAAGATAACCCTCAAGGAGGCTATCAAGCTTTTTGTAGCCAAATACACGCTTTACCTTTGATTGATACTCAAGCATTTCACTATAAATGGCATCAATATCTAAATCAAGGAAACTAAGCTTATACTTTTTAACTAAGCTGTCTCTTAACTCCTTGTTTCTTTTAAATATTTTTTCAAGCCTTAATGATACCTCATATAAGGAGGAAGCATTTTTAAGTTCTAAATATTTACTATCAGAATCCTTAAGAACTAAGGCAGACTCCATAAAGGAAACAATTTCATCAATATTTTTAATATCATGGATTTCTAAATCAAATTTATTTTTAGTATCCTTTAAAATATCCATCAGACGAGAAAGAGACATCCTTGAGGCGTTAATTTTTTCCTTAAAGCTTTACTCCTCCTTCTTTGTTAGCCTGTTTCGGTTAAAAAGATAGAAGGGATGCGATTTAGGATCATCACCAAGACGCTTAGAAACAGATGAAAAAATTTCAATTTGTTCAATATATTCTGTTAGCATCTTCTTGCTTATCTCAAGTGGTTTTTCTAAGCTAAAGCTCATTTGACTAATTTGGCTTAGCTCCTCAATTTTAGATACAAGCTCAAAGACAGTCAAATTTAGGGGCTCAATCTTTTTTTGAATTTCCTCTAAATATTGATTCATTTTCATCATTAGGCTTTCATCCGTTGCCATATCATCGCGAGCCTTTTCAGAAACCATAATACGATTATTTTGAACAGAATTTAGATTATCATAAATTCCCTTAACAATATCCTTTTTATTGGCATTAGTATCAAATAGGGGTAGGGCATAGGAATCTAAATTACATTTTTTTAAATTACGATATACAACCTCAAGAGCTGATTTCTTCTCGCAAACAAAAAGAACCTTCTTATTTTTAGCAATAAGCTCAGCTAGCATATTAGTAATTGTTTGGCTCTTTCCTGTACCAGGTGGTCCCTGAAGGACAAAGCTTAAGCCCTCTTTAGCATAATAAATCGCCTTATATTGACTCGAATCCGCAGCTAAAACCTGATTTTGTTCCTCAAGTCCTTCTGCCTTATCTAAATCAACATCACTAAGCCTTAAGCCCTGATTTAGGCTTGATTCAAGTCCTGAAAGAGCTCTTACAATAGGGCTTTTAACAATTTTATCCTCATTATTTACTATATCCTGATACATCATTATTTTGGAAAATGAAAATAAACCAATGTATACACTGTATAAAATCTTAAAGTCAAGCTTAGATACTAAAGCATTTACATAATTTAAATAGCTCTTTAGATCCTGGCCTTCCTTTCTTGCTAAATCAATTTTATATTCAAGCCTAAGCTTGTATACAATATTATCATTAATAATAAAATCATCATCAAGCGGACGTACCTTAAAGGGATCTAAAACTGATTTTTGAGATATTTCAATTGGAACTAAGGCAAGGGGTGCTAGATATTCCTGACCTTCATCCTTGTAGGATAAAAAGCCAAAGGCCATATAAAGAGCATTTACACCATTTTCCTCATAATATAGGCGGCCCTTTTTGCTTAAATTATTTAAAGCATTATTAAGACGCTGATATATCGTCGTTGAATAGAAATAATTTTTCTTAGCACTTGGCTTAAATCTTTTTCTAATTTCATTTATTTCTTCAATTTCATATCTATCCTTATAATAAATCATTTTACCTAAGGCATTAGTAAGCTTGTGATCTAATGATTCCTCAAAGGCTCCATCAAAATCACCTATGCTATCAAACAATTTCGCAAATTCATAATTGCTTGATTCCATAAAATCATCATATAATTTATAAAAATCATCCGCGATAATTTCAACGGTTGAGGCGACTGATTTTCTAAAATTAATTAATCTATTTCTTCTACCAACGTCTAATAGCCTTCTTTTCCATTTTGTAAGCTTCTTTTTCAACGTCACCACTCCTTGTTATTTTATTATAACCAATTTATCTACTATTAGACTTTAAAAGCTCAATCTCTTCCTCAGTTAAAGGTCGATACTCACCAAGCTTAAGTGCTTCATCGAGTGTAATATCACCAAAGCCAACACGCTTTAGGTATGTAACCTTCATGCCTAAGGCTTCAAGCATTCTTTTTACCTGATGATATTTTCCCTCGTGAATATAAATATAGGCTTCATTATCAGATAAAAGCTCAAAGCGAGCAGGAAGGGTTTTATAGCCATCATCAAGGGTAATTCCTTCCTTGAAGCATTCATCATATTCTTTTTTATATTCACCATCAAATTTTAGGTAATACTTCTTCCAAACATGATATTTAGGAGAAAGTAGCCTATGAGCAAGCGCTCCATCATTTGTAACAATTAATAAGCCTTCCGTATCAATGTCAAGCCTTCCTACAGGGAAAATTGACATTTTAGCATACTCAGGCATTAAATCAATAACCGTTTTGTAGCGAGGGTCATAGGTCGCTGAAATAACATCCTGAGGCTTATTAAGCATAATATATACAAATTCATTATATTCAATAACTCCACCATCAAAGGTTATTTCATCATCTAAAGGATTAACCTTAAAATCATCCTTATATATAGTTTCACCATTAACCATAAAATATCCCTTACGAATATATTCCTTAACCTCTTTACGAGAACCATAATTTAAATGTGAAAGAATTTTATCTAAACGTTCCATATATAAACCTCAAATCATAAAATAGCATTATATATTATACTTTAATTTCAAATTAAATGAAAT
>ERZ780030.680-NODE-680-length-13087-cov-3.580417_pt1 | contig 13087 bp, 19 predicted proteins | sample MGYA00511857_ERZ780030 | MGnify/ENA primary metagenome ERZ780030 (study PRJEB29588, sample SAMEA2162530) | human gut metagenome | biome: human gut; feature: human-associated habitat; material: faeces | place: Denmark | collected 2008/2010 ... | reverse complement strand
GGAATCTCTAATTCAACATCATGTGAATAACCTGCAGATACAACTAAAGTATTACCCTTTAGTGATGCACGATATCCGACACCGACAATTTCAAGAGTCTTTGTAAAGCCCTTTGAAACACCCTCAACCATATTGTGGATGTTAGCACGAGTAGTACCATGAATTGTCTTCATAGCCTTAGTGTCGTTAGGACGCTTTACAGCAACTGTTTGTCCTTCAACAACAACTTCGATGTTGCTGTCGATTGTATTACTTAATTCACCCTTAGGACCCTTTACAGTAATAACATTACCATTTTGGCTTACTGTAACACCTTCAGGTAGATTGATTAACTTGTTCCCGATACGAGACATTTAAAACACCTCCTGTTAAAATTACCAAATGTAAGCCAATACTTCGCCGCCGATTTGGTTCTTACGAGCTTCCTTATCAGTCATTACACCTCTAGAAGTTGAAATAACTGCGATTCCTAGACCGTTTAATACAGTTGGAAGTTCGTCTGCTTGAGCATAAACTCTTAGACCTGGCTTAGAAATTCTCTTAAGGCCATTAATTACTCTTTCGTTATTAGCTGTATACTTTAAAGTAACAGTTGTAACGCTCTTATTATTTTCAGATTTAGTCACGAAATCAACGATGAATCCCTCATTCTTAAGAACTTCTAAAATAGCAGTCTTTAAAGAAGATGCAGGCATTTCAACTGTTTCATGATGCATCTTGTTCGCATTTCTAATGCGAGTTAGCATATCCGCAATTGGATCTGTCATAACCATATGTTTGTTCCTCCTTCCATAAACTCGGAAAAAATAATTTTATTTAATGAATTACCAGCTTGCTTTTTTAACTCCAGGGATTTGACCCTTGTAAGCTAATTCACGGAAGCAAACACGGCATAATTTAAACTTGCCATAAACAGCATGTGGACGACCACATCTTTCGCAACGTGTATACTCACGAACTGCGAACTTTGCTTTTCTATGATTTCTAGCAATTTGAGACTTTTTTGCCATAGTTTTTATCCTTTCTACTTTTTACTGTAAGGCATACCCATTAAGCTTAATAGAGCACGACCCTCTTCATCAGTTTTTGCAGTTGTTACGATAACAATGTCCATTCCACGAATCTTCTTAACCTTATCAAAGTTGATTTCAGGGAAAATTAATTGCTCCTTAACACCTAAAGTATAGTTACCACGACCATCAAAAGCATTTGCAGAAATACCACGGAAGTCACGTACACGAGGTAAAGCGATAGAGATTAGCTTGTCGAAGAATTCATACATCTTCTCACCACGTAATGTAACCTTGCATCCGATAGGCATTCCTTCACGAAGCTTAAAGTTTGCAATTGACTTTTTAGCCTTAGTAACAACTGGCTTTTGACCTGCAATAAGAGTTAATTCCTCTACTGCCTCATCAAGAACCTTTGAATTTGCTACCGCATCGCCGCAACCCATATTAATAACGATCTTTTCGATCTTTGGGATTTGCATGCTTGAAGTATAATTGAATTTATTACTTAATTCTGCTTTAACAGAGTTTTCATATTTTTCACGTAAACGATTCATAAATGTTTACCTCCTCTCTTAGAAATTACTTGATTTCTGAACCAGATTTTTTAGTTACTCTAACCTTAGTTCCATCTTCCTTTGTAACGATAGATACACGAGTTGGAACGTTCTTAACTGGGTCAAGTAACATAACGTTTGATGCATCAATTGGAGCTTCTACTTCAATAATGCTACCAGATTGATTTTGTTGAGTAGGCTTTAAATGTTTTTTAACCTTGTTTACGCCTTCAACGATAACTTTATTCTTAGCAGGGAATGCCTCAATAACCTTACCAGTTGTTTGAGTCTTGTTTCCCTTCTTATCTACTGTAAATTTATTTTTACCAGCGATAACAACGACTGTGTCACCCTTCTTAATTTGCATTTAAGTGCACCTCCTATTATAGTACTTCAGGAGCTAAAGAAACGATCTTCATGAAATTCTTATCACGAAGTTCACGAGCTACTGGTCCGAAAATACGAGTTCCACGTGGAGTTAAATCTTCACGAATGATAACTGCTGCATTTTCATCGAACTTAATATAAGAACCATCATTTCTTCTTAATCCAGTTTTTGTACGTACGATTACTGCTTTAACAACATCACCCTTTTTTACTGCTCCATTTGGTGATGCTTTCTTAACAGAGCAAACAACGATATCGCCAACGTTAGCATATCTATGTAATGCACCGCCTAAAATCTTAATAATTAATAACTCACGAGCACCTGAATTGTCAGCTACTGCAAGTCTAGTTTCTTGTTGAACCATGAGAGTACCTCCTTTCAAGAACTAATTAAATATTTTCGTGAACCTTCTCAACTTTAACTAATACGAAATGCTTAGTTTTTGATAAAGGTCTAGTTTCCATGATTGTTACAACATCGCCAAGCTTAGCTGTGTTGTTTTCATCATGAGCATGAAATTTTGTAGATGATTTAACACGTTTACCGTATAATCTATGCTTTCTATAAGTATCAACAGATACAACGATTGTCTTATCCATCTTAGTAGATACTACAACACCTGTAAATGTCTTGTGACTGTTACGTTCTTGCATGTTTTAGTCCTCCTTCTTTTCAGCAGACTTTTCAGCAAGGATTGTCTTCATTCTTGCAATTGTCTTCTTTACTGTACTAATGCGTGCAGTATTAGTTAATTGGTTAAGAGATGACTGAAGCTTTAGGTTAAATAATTCGCCCTTTAATTCAGCGATTTGCTTATTTAATTCTTCAACTGATAAATTTCTAATTTCAGAATTTTTCATTATTCAGCACACTCCTTCTTAACAATTTTAGTTTTAACAGGAAGCTTATGAGATGCTAGACGTAATGCTTCACGAGCAACTTCCTCAGAAACACCAGCAACCTCGAATAAAATTACTTCCTTCTTTACTACAGCTACCCATGACTCTGGTGAACCTTTACCAGATCCCATACGTACTGCAAGAGGTTTTTTAGTCTTAGATAAGTGAGGGAATACTTTAATCCAAACTTGTCCTTGACGATTCATATAACGAGTAATAGCGATACGGGCAGCCTCAATTTGACGGTTTGTTAAATACGCACCCTCAAGTGACTTTAATCCGTATTCACCAAATGCTAACTCAGTACCACCTTTAGCCTTACCTTCGTAAGAAACACGATGAGGACGACGGTACTTAACTCTTTTAGGCATTAACATAATTAATTACCTCCTTTAGAACTTCTACCTGGCTTTTCACCTTTTGGAGTTCTAGGTGCTCTATTAGGACGAGATTGCTCTTCATGCTTAATATTCTTCATACCTAATACTTCACCCTTATAGATCCAAACCTTGATACCAAGCTTTCCATAAGTTGTGTGAGCTTCTGCAACTGCATAGTCAACATCAGCACGTAGAGTTTGAAGAGGAACTTGACCCTCATTATAACCCTCAGAACGAGCCATTTCAGCTCCACCAAGACGACCAGCAATTAAAGTCTTAGCACCCTTAGCGCCAGCCTTTAGAGCTCTTTGAATTGCAACCTTTTGTACACGGCGGAATGATGCACGTGCCTCTAGTTGCTCAGCGATTGATTTAGCTACTAATGTAGCATCTAGTTCAGGCTTCTTAACCTCAACTACATTTAAGGAAATTTCCTTCTTTGTTAAAAATTCTAAGTCTTTTACAACTTTGTTTTTAGTTTCAGCCTCGCGACCAATTACAACACCTGGTTTAGCAGTATATAAAGTAATTTTTACGCGATCTTTCTTTGCGCCTTTAACACGCTCGATAAGAATACGTGAAACAGCAGCCTTAGCATAAACAGTTTCAAGGTGCTTACGGATTTTTAAATCCTCTAATAATAGATCAGCAACCTCGTTCTTGTTAGCATACCAAGATGCATCCCATTCACGATTGATACCAACACGTAGTCCGACTGGACTTACCTTTTGACCCATGTGATTTCCTCCTTGATTAATCTCTTTCAGCAACTACGCAAGTGATACTTGAAAGTCTCTTAGTGATAACGTCTCCACGACCCTTAGCACGTGGTGACATTCTCTTCATTCTTAGTCCATCACATACGTAAATCTCTTTTACGAATAGCTTATTAATATCTAAGCCATTATTGTTTACTGCATTAGCGCATGCAGATTTTAATACTTTGCTTACATCCTCGCAAGCGTTCTTATTTGTTAGCTTTAAAATTGCAAAAGCTTCATTAACATTCTTACCACGAATCATGTCAACAACAAGACGAGCTTTACTAGGAGTAACGCGAACATTTTTAGCTATTGCTTTAACATCCATGTCTTATTTCCTCCTACTAATTATCTTGATGCCTTTTTATCATCAGCACCGTGACCATGATATGTACGAGTTGGAGCGAATTCTCCTAACTTGTGTCCTACCATGTCTTCTGTTACATAAACAGGGGTATGCTCTCTACCGTTATATACACCGAAAGTGTGACCAACAAATGCTGGGAAAATAGTTGAACGGCGAGACCATGTTTGAATTACTTTATTTTCATGAGCGGCATTTTGCGCTTCTACTTTCTTCATTAAAGACTCATCGCAAAATGGTCCTTTTTTAATTGAACGAGCCATGACGTGTCCTCCTTCTATTGATTAATAATTATTTTTGATTTCTTCTACGAACGATTAGTTTGTTAGAAGACTTCTTAGAATCACGAGTCTTAACTCCAAGAGCTTTCTTGCCCCAAGGAGTAAGAGGAGCCTTACGTCCGATAGGTGCTTTACCTTCACCACCACCATGAGGGTGATCGTTAGGGTTCATAACAGAACCACGTACTTCTGGACGAAGTCCCATATGTCTAGCACGACCGGCCTTACCGATACGAACTAGTTCATGCTCTTCATTACCAACAACACCGATTGTAGCACGGCAAGTACCTAAAATCTTACGAACTTCGCCTGAGCTTAATCTTACTAATACATATTTCTCTTCACGACCAAGAATTTGAGCAGATGTACCAGCACTACGTACTAATTGTCCACCCTTTCCTGGATGTAACTCGATGTTATGGATTAATGTACCAACTGGAATTTGGCTAATTACTAAAGTGTTACCAACCTTAATATCTGCACCCTCTCCAGAGATAACTGTTTGACCTACTACTAATCCTTTTGGAGCTAAAATATAAGTTTTAGCACCATCAGCATAAACTAATAATGCAATATTTGCACTTCTGTTTGGATCGTATTCAATAGAAGCAACACGTGCAGGAATACCATCCTTATTACGCTTGAAATCAATAACACGGTACTTTCTCTTTACACCGCCGCCTTGATGACGAACTGTAATCTTACCAGTGTTATTACGTCCACCCTTAGACTTAATTGGAGCTAAAAGTGACTTCTCAGGAGTTGTTGTAGTAATTTCTTCATATGTAGAAACTGACATATTACGTCTACCATTAGAGGTAGGCTTATATACTCTAATACCCATTAGAATTTCCTCCTATAATTAAATTTCAAATGCATCAATCTTATTACCATCAGCAAGCTTGCAGATTGCCTTCTTATAAGCAGAAGTCTTACCAGCATATTGGCCAACTCTCTTATTCTTTGGTAATACATTGATTGTATTTACGCTTAAAACTTTTACATTGAATAATGCTTCAACAGCATTCTTAATTTCAATCTTGTTAGCGTTTGGAGCAACCTTGAAAGTATACTTATTGTATTGTTCCTTTAGTTGCATTGATTTTTCAGTAATGATTGGTTCTTTAATGATATCATAAAATTTTAATTCCATATTATGCTAGAACCTCCTCGAAATATTTTGCAGCAGACTCAGTCATAACAAGCTTGTCATAACATAAAATGTCAAATACGCTTGCGTGATCTGCAGGGCTAACGAATACGTTTGGTAGGTTTCTTGCAGAAAGAACAACTTCCTCAGTTAATTCAGAAACGATAACCATAACCTTTCCTTCAACCTTAATATTCTTTAAGAACTCATTAAAGTTCTTTGTCTTAATTGATTCAAACTTTAAGTCATCAATTAATGTTAACTTGTTTTCTTTAACCTTATATGATAAAGCTGACTTTAAACCTAATTGACGAACCTTCTTGTTAACCTTTACAGCATAGCTTCTAGGAGTAGGTCCAAATACTGTACCTCCACCACGCCATTGAGGAGCACGAATAGATCCTTGACGAGCGCGTCCTGTTCCCTTTTGGCTCCAAGGCTTCTTACCACCACCGCGTACTTCAGTACGGTTTAAAGTGTCATGAGTACCTTGACGCATAGCTGCTCTTTGAGCGTTAACAACATCGTAAATTACTTGTTGATTAGGTTCAATGCCGAATACTTCTTCATTTAATTCAACTGTTTTTAAAGTTTCTCCAGCTTGATTTAATAATGCAATGCTAAGCATAATAAATCTCCTTTCTACTAATGATTATTATTTGCAAGACTTAACAGCTGTCTTAATTTCAACTAGACCAGATTTAGGGCCTGGAACATTACCTCTAATTAAAATTAATTGTCTTTCAGCGTCAACTACTGCAATTGTTAAATTTTGAAGAGTAACTGTTTCGTGACCCATATGTCCTGGCATCTTCTTACCCTTCATATTACCTTTAATAGGTCCCATTGAACCAACGATTCTATGAGCTCCAGAACCGTGACCCATAGGTCCGCGATGATGATTGTAACGCTTAATAGTACCTTGGAATCCTTTTCCTTTAGAAGTACCAGTTACGTCTACAACTTCACCAGCTGTAAAAATATCACATTTAATCTCTTGACCAACGTTGTAAGAAGCTAGCTCGTTTTCGCCACATTGTACAGAAAAACGAATTTCCTTAATGAAGCGCTTAGGAGCAGTTTCAGCCTTTGCAACATGTCCCTTTTCAGGATTGTTTGCTAGACCTTCACGTTTGTCTTCGTAACCAACTTGAGTTGCTACATAGCCATCATTTTCAACAGTCTTTTGTTGAAGAACAACATTTTGTGAACAATCAATAACAGTTACAGGGATAAGATTTCCCTCTGCATCGAAAATTTGAGTCATGCCCAATTTTCTACCTAAGATTCCCTTAGCCATGAGTTTACACCTTTCTTTCTAAAAATTAATTACTTCTTTAATACGATATCTACACCAGAAGGTAGATCAATGTGCATTAAAGCGTCAATTGTTTGTGGAGTTGGTTCCACAATTTCGATTAATCTCTTATGAGTTCTTCTTTCAAATTGCTCACGTGAATCCTTGTTAACGTGAGGAGAACGTAAGATAGTGAAGATTTCCTTTTCTGTTGGAAGAGGAATAGGTCCATTTACTACAGAACCTGTCTTCTTAACACTGTCAACGATCTTCTTAGCAGATTGATCTAATAATCTGTGATCATAAGACTTTAAACGAATTCTAATTTTTTCTTTTGCCATTTTAATTAACTCCTTTCGCCTATAATCCAAGTATAGACTTGCTCCATGGAAAAACCCTTTACACTGAATGACAACGTTGAACGGTGTATCGGCAACCTTCCACTTCACAGCCTTCCCTTTTTCGGGCCTTTTCTAGTATATCATATCTTATTTTAGATTGCAATACTTTTTTTATTTTTTCTTTAATTTCTTTTACATTTTTATTATTAAGCATCTATTTATTCATACTTTAGGACTATTTTTATTAAATATATTTATTTGATTTTATCTAATATATATTAATTTCCTTATATATTAAAAGAGGTCAGCCTTAGGCTAAACCTCTTTATTAATATTAATGATTAAATTTATGAGCACCAGCCTTGCTAATGCAATCTTCCTTAGCTTGCTCAGCTCTAGTTAAATATGAAACCTTTGATTTTTTATTTGTAGCATCATAATAGAAAACATCAGAATCAGTATCAAAGTTTGAACTATATAAATTACTATTTTTAACTAACTCATCTCTTGTATTAGCAGTATATGCATTGTTTACACCCTTTGATGAAACAACAATTGTTCCGTAAAGCTTAATTACACCCGTACCCTTAGTTTCAAAAGGATTGTTACATCCCTCGACGTAGCAATTTTCCACAAAGGCGTAGCCATTGGCTCTAATTGACATATTAGTACCCGTAGACTTGTAATAATAATTGTTATACATATGCATATTAGCCTGACGACCAAGAGGAAGGCGGCTTGTACAATTATCATAAAAATTGTGATGAAAGGTTAAGCAAGCAGTATGATGAGAATCACTACCACCTACAAGACCGGTTTTATGATTTTTATAATAATGATTGTAAGAAACAGTAATATATGCATTCTTCTTAAAATCAGTTGCGCCATCGCCCTCATGCTTATCCTGCTCAGGACATACATCCCATTTGTTATTTCCTTCATTGAAGGTATTATTATGAATCCAAATATGACCGGTTGTAAAGCCCTCAAGGGTTGTTGAATCATCGCCCCCCTCGAAGCTACAAGCATCCTCTGTATAATCATCGAAGGTTAGGTTTCTTACCTCAATGCTTGAGCATTTCTTCCAGGTAAAGCCAAATTGATATAATAAGGCGTCAGAGCCTACACCTTCAATGGTAACATTTTGAGCAGCTGATACATCAATCATATTATAATAGGAATCAAACTCATCCTTAGAATATTTAATACTATTAGTTATACCCTTAATTTGCTTGTATTTACCCTCAAGCGTATTATATCCACCCTTGATAATCTCATCTTCAGTTAAGGATTTTAAAGGGAGCGAATTACCGTTTTGATCAAGAATCTCTGATGCCTTAAGGTTTTCTGCACCCTTTTTATAGCTTATAGCCTTCCAGCTATCAGCGCTAACCTGACCAATAATACGAATATCAAGGGGAGCTTTTGATTTAGCTTGTGCATTAAGGATTGCTACTAAGCCGGTATATTTTTTATTAGCAATTGTGCAACTAACCGTATTTTTAGTTTCCTCAGTTACATAAACAACATTAGTACCCGCCTTTAATGTACCATCATCATTATAGGCACCAATTCCTGATTGATTAAAATGAGCGTAGCCACTTCTATCATAGGCACTAACTGCTACATTAATTCTTTTTTGAATGCCAGATGCATCAACTAAAACCTCATAGCTTCCCGCCTTTAGACCTAAAATATCAGCGGTAATGATATCATCCTTAAAACGAATTAGATTTTTATCAAGCTCATTATAGCTTGATGCATTAAGCTCCTTATAATAGATTTTTGTATCATCAAGGCTTGATGATGAAAACTCTAAATTAATTCCCTCCTCATAAGCCTCATATGAAACATTAAGCTCAGCCTTCTTACTAAGCTTAGCATAAAGGGTTAAATTAGAAATAAGTCTATTATTAAAATCAAAGGCTGATCCATCATCCAATGATTCATACCAGCCTTCAAAGCTATAGCCTGGAATATCAGGATCAGCTGGCTTAGCTACAGCGGTATTAGCCTCAATATAGGTAGTTTTATATTCTTCATTATTTAGGATAAATGTTACCTTAAGCATATCCTCAAAGCGAGCGTATAAAACAAGGTTTGATTCAACGGGACTGTTAAAATCAAATTCAGTAGTATATTCATTATCTAGGTACCATCCCTTAAAGATAGCGTGCTCCTTAGAAGGATTAGCCGGTCTTGTAACTAGCTCTCCCTTTTTTAAGGATACACTCGGAACTTGGCTTCCCCCATTTGTATTAAAAAAAACACTATATTCTTCCTTGACTTCAATTTTATTCCATTTAGCATAAAGCGTAGTATCAGCCAGGATAGTCATGCCAGCTACTGCTTTAACAGTTAATGCCTCATCTAAATACCAACCATCAAAAACATAGCCATTTTCCGTAAGCTCTGGCAAGCTGCTAGGCAAGGCCTTAGTATTATCAATTACACCAATAGACTCACCATGACCATTATTTACAAAGCTAATGCGATAATATATTTTCTCTGGTGTACTAGGTGAGGATACACTAGGAGCGGGACTGGATGTAGTTGGAGCCGTTGTACCTGGTGCTGTAGGTGCTTGACTTGGCGTGCTTGGCTTTACAACTGTACTAGACTCAGGTCTTGAGCTAGACGTTTCTGACATATTGTTAGAGCCTGTAGTATGAGATCCTATATTAAAGCTACAGCCAGTAATTCCTACTAGACCAATTGCTAGTAAGGATGTTGCGATTAATTTTTTACTTTTCTTTTTCATTTTCTTCTTCCTTTTCTTTTTATGTAGATTAATTATACCCTATTTAGAGAATAAATGCACGAAAAAAGGAATGACTTTTAAAATCATTCCTCTAAATTAGTCTAATTTATTGCTTGACACACTCTTTAATAGCCATATCAATAGCTTTAGCATTAGATGGTGAAATACTAAATTGTCTTATACCAATATCATATAAACGCTTAAATACCTCTGGTACTCCGGCAAGCTCACCACAAATTGAAAGCTCAATATTGTAGCTTTGGCAATGAATGACTACCTCCTTTAATTTTTCAATTAAAGAATCAATATAAGCATCATAATTTAAAATTTCATTGCGATTCAAATGATAAAGCTCACTAGTTAAATCATTTGTACCAATTGACATAAAATCAATATCCTTAAAATCCGAAATATTTTCCAAAGCCTTTTTAGTCTCAAGCATCATACCAATTTTAACATAGGAATCATTTGAGGCCTCTCTTTTTAGCTTAAACGTCCAATCTCTTAAATACTTAAATTCATCAATGGTCTCAATCATCGGAAACATAATCTTCATATTAGAATATTTATTCGCATTCATCATAGCTAAAACCTGATTTTGGAATAGCTCCTTATTATTACGATAATTATCAACACCCTTATGCGAAGCCTTCAAATAGGGAAGCTGCTTATCATCACCAATATCAAAGGTTCTAAAGGTAATACATTTACCCTTAAGCATATCTACTGCATCACAATATACCGTAAATTGGTCAGTATAGGACATAGGATGATCTAAATTCATAAAAATGAATTCTGTACGGTAAAGACCTACTCCGTACATATTATAATCAAGAACCCTTATAATATCATCGTTAGTTGAAACATTAGCCATAATTTTCAGCTTATATTTAGAATAATCCGAAATTCTCTTTTTCTTTTTAAGCTCTTTTTTTAAATCATGATATTCCTTAATGGTATCCTTATCAACATTAAGCATCAAGCTATTTGTTCTTGTATCAATGACTATACTTGTGCCCTCATTAATCACTCCATCATAAATTACATAAGGAAGCTCACGAGCCTTACATAAAATCGCCCCGTGACTAGTTTGGCCACCATGCTTAGAAATAACACCAGCTACATTATCCTTAAATTCCATTAACAGAGATGGATATAATTCCTCACAAACTAAAATAAGCTTGCCGGAAACAATTTCCTTTAGGAAATGTCGATTTAGCTTTTTAAGCACTCTACTTCTTATATCCTTAAAATCAAGATTTCGCTCCTGAAGATAAAGTGAATTAGCATGATTAAATTTTTCAATATAGGAATTTATAACCGTATCAAAGGCACGTTCAGCATAATATCTTTTAGCTTCTATTAATGAATCCACCTCAGAAAATAAAACCGGATCCTTTAATATCATAATATGTACATCTAAAAATTCCTCATCCTTAAAGACCTCATCCCCCTTTAGGGCCTCAAGATCCTTAATAACCTCATCAACAGATTTTCTAAATAGCTGCTTTTCTAAAACGGTATTTGAACATAGGCCCTGCTTAATAATAAAATCGTCATTAACATTTAAAGCGCGACCATAAGCAATTCCTTCAGAGATAGCTTCAATTTTGATGGTTTCCATTATAACAACTCCATTTATAAGGCTACTATAACATATTTTTTATAAAAAGTGTTTATGAAAGCGTTTGTCTATAATTAGACAAAAGGATTGCAAAATCGCAATCCTTAGAAAATAATTTTGTCTTCAATTTTAAGACCCATTCGCTTCGTAAAATCCTTAACCATATCGATAGCCTCACTATCTAAGGAATCTGGATTATGAGCATCTACACCAATAATAATATGTAGGCCCTTATATTGGCTTGCAAGAGACCAAAATTCATCATAAGGATATAACCATTCGTCTGAATGATATTTTAAGGAATTAGCAAGTCCATTAACATTAACCTCAATATATGTTCCCGTTTCAAGAGCACAATCAAGAATCATTTTTGAAGCCTTAATCGCATTTTCATCAAATCTTCTTTCACCATTGATATTCTTATAATTAAACATAAATAAATCTGGATGAACTAACGTTTTAAATAGACCAGTTTTCATACCCATACAAGCTGTCTTAGCATATTCTAATACATTTGTATAGTTTATTTGGCTATAGGAATTAATGATATTTCCCTTAGAATCCTTAAAATAATGCACACCTAAATTAAGATAATCTAGATGCTCCTTTAGGCTAGCATAAAATTCCTCTTCACCAGGAATATATTCAACCTCAAGAGCTTTTAAAACCTTAATATCTCCTTGATATTTAAGTTTAGCTTCATTTACCTCTGGCAAATATATATTATAAAACTCATCTAAGCTCATATTGCGGTAGCATAAATTAGAAATAAATTCCTCTTTGCTCATGAAGTGACAAGGAATAGGTCCATGATCAGATAGTCCAATTTCTTCCATGCCTAAGCTTACGGCTTTTTTTACATAATCAAGAGCGCCACCTTGAGCATGATTACATAGGCGATTATGTGTATGATAATTATTTTTTAAATGACCCATTTTATCAAATCCTTTACTAGTTGGGATTTTATATTATAAGTCAAATATGAATTAACTTCAAGCGAAATGAAATATTTTATTTATTTTTTTCTCTTAAATATAATCTATAGCCTGCCATAAAGCCTACAATAAAAAGACTTACCCCCAGTAATAGATCGAAAAATTTAATACCGTTATAATACCAATCCTTATAAATCAAGACCATATCATAATTAATAAATATTGAAATAAAAGAACCAAGTGATAATCCTAAAAATAAATAATTTACTTTAGCACCTAAAATACTAATAAACTTATTAATTAATTTAGCATAAAATAACGCACCTATTACAAAGCCTA
>ERZ780030.675-NODE-675-length-13134-cov-4.417081_pt1 | contig 13134 bp, 3 predicted proteins | sample MGYA00511857_ERZ780030 | MGnify/ENA primary metagenome ERZ780030 (study PRJEB29588, sample SAMEA2162530) | human gut metagenome | biome: human gut; feature: human-associated habitat; material: faeces | place: Denmark | collected 2008/2010 ... | reverse complement strand
AGTGTACATACTTATTTATGTAGAGGATTTTATAATACAAAAACTAATTTGTATATTAGTTCCTTCAACAAGAAGAATATTATAGGTCAATTAGGATTCGTAAAGCCTTTGAGTTATCTTAAATATAAAGACTTTGAGATAGCCGATAATAAGAATCCTTTCTATGTAGGAGACAATAATAATACTATGGTAGTCGATGTATTATTCAATCTTGAATACGATACTATTAAAGTACTTAACTACATAAGTTATGACTTATATAAAGCTAACGACATTAACTTTGCAGGTAATAAGATACTATTGTTTAGTAATACTTCGATAAGTAGACTTGAAGATATTACTGTTAATGAACGTAATACTTTCGATACGGCTAAACCTTATTATGAACATGGTAAATGGAATTATAATTATTTCCGTAGTGTTTTAAACGAAGTAGTTACTAATTATCCAATAGATAGACTTACTGGTAAGTTGACTGTTGATGTTGATAAGAACTACGAACCATTTAAATCCAATCTTATTAATGGTAAATATCTAGGTGTGCGTTTTGTAATTAATGATGGAACAGCTAAGATAGAGATTAAGAAGATTGAATGTTATGTTAATAAATACAGAGAATAATGAAACGTATTAATGAACAAAGACCTAAAGCATTTATAGGTGCTGCGATTTCTGTTGGTACTAATATTATTAGCGGTATCATAGGTAATCGTAAGAAGAAGAAAGCTGAACAAGCCGAAAGGTTAAGACAAGAGCGTCTTCAAAACCTACAAGACAATCAGGCTTTAGCTAGTGCTCAAAATGAGAACATGATGTCCGAAGAAGAGAAGTCACAGTTCTTAAGCCAATACTTATCTAAGGGTGGGAAGGTAAGAACCTTCCCCCATAAAGGAGTGAAAGCGCGTATTGTCGAGGGTGGTACAGCTATTCCTATTAAGAAAGATTCATTTCTTCTTAAAGGACGTAAACACAATACTGGAGGTATTGTTATTGATGCAGGTAAGACAGGTGTTGAAGCTGAAGGCGGTGAAGTAGTGCAAGTTACTCCTAAGCAACTTAAAGTATTCAGTGCTCAACCTATACTTAATGGTAATAGTCCGGCTGAATTAGTTCAGAAAGGTGTTAAGCCTTCTAAAGTATTTAATGCTCAAGAGTCATTTAAAGATAAAAATGGTCTTAATGATGACGGTACTAAAAAGAAAAGAAATATGAGAACAATAACTGGTAAGAAAAAGCTAGGAGGATTATCTCGTAAGAAAGATTACGGTTCAGATAAGAAACCTTATCCTAGTGTTAAGTCTAAAGACTTTGCAGGCGGTGGTCGTAGTTATCCTATTCCTACTAAAGCTGATGCTCGTGATGCTCTTAGATTAGCTGGACTTCATGGTCGTTCTGATGTTAGAGCTAAGGTATATAAGAAATATCCTGAATTGAAGAAATCAGTTCTTGGTTCTAGAACAAGATTATTAAAGGATAACTATAATAACTTTGGTTTAGAAAAGGATTATAGTAGTAGTTTTGCTCCTAATGCTTTGACTAAAGCTAATATGAATTCTGTTAAGACTAATAGTGTAGTTCCAAGTAAGCCTGTTGGAGCTTCTATTAGTTCTAGTACTAGTCCGTTATCTAAATCTAGTAGATTTGGAAACTTTATGAGTGGTATAGGCGGAGAAGCTATTAGTGCCGGTATCGGAGCATTAGGCAATATTATAAGCGGTGTTACTAATAAGAACAGTATTAATAATATTCAAGCTCCTACTAGACCTAGAACTATAATTCCTGCAAGGATGAGAACTACTTATAATATAAATCCACAATTAGCTGAAAGTCGAGATTCTGAAAGAAATATGGCTAGAATTATTGATTCTAATACTTCTAGTTCGTCAGGAAAGATTGCTCGTATTCAATCTTTAGCTAATCGAGGAGTTATTGAACGTAATAAGTTAAGAGGAATGAAAGAGAATGTTGAGACAGACCTTCTCAATCGTTCTGCTCTTAATCGTCAAGGAGTAGAAGCTGCAAACAATCAAGTATTAAACGCTTATGATAATGCAGTTACTCAAACCGAAAACGAAAAGATTCAAGCAAGGGCTAATAATCGTACTAATATAATTGAAGGTCTTACTAGTGCGGTTAGAGATTATCAATTAGGTATGGATAAGAGACGTTCAGAAGAAAATGCTACTGCTGCTATAATGTCTGCAAATCCTGAACAAATGGAATTATTCTTAAAATTGATGGATAAGAATAAAGGTAGATTGAGTAAAGTACGTAGTAGTCTATTCAGATGTGGTGGTAAGAAAAAGATTGCTTAACTATAAATAATATAACTATGCCGATAGATATTAGAACAGCTGGTTATCAAAAGAGGGAGCGGGTTGCCGCTCCTTTAGATGTTTACAATAGTACGTTAAATACTCTACAACAGAAACATGATACTGCTATTGAAACTAGTAATCAGATTAAAACGTTTCTTGCTAATAAGCAATTAAACGAAGCTGAAAATGAGTGGCTCGATAAATATTCGAGAGATGTTAATGCTCAAATAGAAGCAAGTGCTCAAGAAGGTAGTTATGCTACTGCATTGACTACTGCAAGAAGATTAGCCGGAGAAGTTGCTAGTAATCCAGGACTTATTGGTCGTGAGCGTTATCAACAAGAGTTTAAAAAGTTCCAAGACGAAGTTACTAATAGTGATGCTTATGATGGAGATGTTAAGGCTTATACATTGGAACAGAACAAATATAATTATCAAGACCAAATAGATGAAACAGGTAAAGTAATAGGCGGTAATCAATTCAAACCTAATTATCGTCCTGTTGAACAAATAGATTATAATACTTTATATCAGAAAGTATTGTCTACTGTTGGTGTTGATTCTAGTTCAGGTGAACAGCTAGTATGGGGTGATGCAGAAGGTAATCTTAAAGAAGGTCAAGGAAATATTGCTGCTGGTGATGTTCCTTACCTTAAAACTTCCGGTGGTATTCAACAGTTATCTAAGGAGAAGATACGTGCTGCATTTGAAGCTGCATTAAATGAAACTCCTGGTGCTCGTGCTTCTCTCGAACAAGACTATAAAGTAAATGTTTGGAAAGCCAATAAAGGTAATAAGAACAATCTTGTTACTAAGCCTGATGGAACTATTATGTCACAGAGAGAATTTGAAGAGAATCTATTTGCTCCTAGATATGCTGCTTCTGCTTATCGTAGAACTGAAAGTAGAATTAGTCCTGAATTAGGATTTAATCTATTAGCTGCCGCACGTAAAGCTGCTGCTAAACCTAAGACTGGTAAAGAACCTGAATTATTACCTTCTATGCAAACAGTTGGTGGTAAAGAGAAAGTAGAACCTGATACTCCTGCTAAGGTTGCGTCACAATTGAATACACTTAATAGTCAATTAGCCAATATGTTTGCTACTTATGGAATATCTAAATCTGTTCCATTAGATAAAGCGTATGCTCAATTAAGGTCAAGTATTGCTAATAATAGCAATCTGTCTGATACAGCTAAGAAGCAAGCATTGAATGAAGCATATAATTATTATAGTGGTATTAATAACGCTAATAATAGATTAGATGCTATGAAAGGACATCTTACACAAGATGAACAGTTTGCATCTGATTTCTTAGGTAAGAGACTTAGTAATGGAAATATGGCAGATACTAATAATCCTATGCAACGTGAATATGCTAATAGAATGAACAAGTTATTCACAGATTCGAAAGGTAATAGTTTCGATACAGTTCTTGTTAATCCTATTAACGAAGCTAGTAAGGCTGCTATTATATCTAAACTAAGAGTTGATATGGGTCTTACTAGACAAGATGTATCATTCTCTAAAATAGGAGATAAAGAATATATTCGTATTAGTAAAGATGCTTATACTCGTTTAGCTCCTGAAATAAGTGAAGTATTAAAAGTTAATCCTATTGGATTTACTAATGAAGGTGTAGAACCTAAATCATTTACTAGGGCTGATGAAGTCTATCATGGTAATAAATATTATGGTAGTAAAGTCACTGCATTTATGGCTGGCTTTAGAGCACTTGGTCGTGGAGAGATAACAACTGCTGGAAGTGATAAAAACTCAATAGCTTATGTATATGAGAAAGCTGCACAAATATCTAATGCTGCGACTGAAAGAGTATCTAAAACCCTTCCTCCTACTTATGTAGACTTAGCAGTATTTGACTTACCGCCTCATGTTGTTGCTTTAGGTCAGGGCTTTGAATCTGAACAACTAAAAGACTATAATGAACGGGTTATGAATATGGTTAGTATTGCTAATCCAGGAAGTATAGTTATTAAGAAACGTAATGAAGAAGGAGTTCTTGAAGTTGTTGAAGATAGTAGAGATAGAGATGCTATCATGCAAACTATTCAAGCACAAATTAAGAAGAAGAATATTAATAACGGTTGGTGTAGTTCTGCTTCTACTGGTGAATATGGTATATTCTTAAATATTCCTTATACTGTAAAGACAGGTAAGAATGTTGGTAAGAATCCTGATTCTGATATGGAAGATAGAATACAGAACGCAGTAGCCGGAGACTATATGATTACAGGTGCTGTACTTAATGATGAGATAGAGAGATTTAAATCTTTGCCTGCTGTTAAAGCATGGGACACTCTTAATTCTATTAAGTACAATAACGCTCTTAAAAGAGGTTATCGTTTATCAGATAGTGAATTTGGAGACGGTAGTTATTCAGCTGTTACTGATGGCAACCTGTATCAAATACTCGATGCTAGTGATTCTCCTGTAATTAAAATTACTGAAAGTGAGTTATTTGAACGTATGCTTCAAAACAATCAAGCTAATGCTGTTCTTGCTCCTGTTAAAGAAGATATAGATTTGATTAGTGCTAGAAATGGTTCTATTGCAAATTCCCCCATAGAAGAGCAACAAGTGATTGCTCGTCCGCTTATGCAGAAGGCTATGATAATGGCAGGTGCTACTGGTAATCTAAATGAATTAGATATAGATACTAAGAGACAAGTATTTCAATTCTTTAATCGAATGTATTCAGGACTTACTGGTGAATCCCCTAGTCAAGTGATACTTAATCAAATGAACGATTTAATGAACTAAGTTATGCCAAATATATTTGATGATATATCAGTAGAAAAAGCTCCACTAACTAGTGGGGCTAATTCTGTTAATATAGCTAATGATGTTCCTACTGTTACTAAATATAAACCTGATGTAGCTGCACAAGGCGACTTCATGTTTCGTAATCTTAGTGGTAAAGAAGTCTTTACTGGAACAGAGGAAGATTATCATTCTTTAGCTAAGTATGGTGCTGAACCTAATCGTTATCAAAGTAGAGAAGAATTAGAAACTCTTCGTGCTAAGAATCAATCGGCTTGGAAACAAGCAGGTAACGCATTAGGTCAAACTATTGGAACAGTTATAGGAGATACTGTTGGTGGTATTGGTATGTTAGTAGATTTAGCTACTGCTGGATTATGGGACGATAAACCATTTAGTAATCCTATTACTAGAGCAGGCGATGCTATATCTGATTATGTTCGTGATGATTTATTTCCTATATATCGTGAGAATCCTGATAAAGCATTTGATATGAATGATTTTTCAGGTTGGTTCTTTAGTCAAGTTCCAAGTATTGCTAGTTCTCTATCTTTAATGATTCCTGGTACTTTATTAACTAAAGGAGTTGGAGCTGTTGGTAAAGGAGTTGCAGCATTAGGACGTAGTAGTTCTAAAGTAAGTCGTGCAATGAATTGGGCAAAGAAGGCTACTAAATTAGATAATGTGTATCGTGCTAATAAGTTAAAACTTATCGCTAAAGATGGTATTACTGCTATTGGTATGCGTCTTGGTGAGAACTATCAAGAAGCTCGTGGAGTTGCGGAACAAATAGAAGGAGAAGCATTGTCGTTATTTACTGGAATGTCTGACGAAGAGTTTCAGAATTGGTTAGATAATAATCCCGATATTGCAAATGAGACTAAAGGTAGAACTAAAGAAGAAGCCGCTCTTATAGTTGCAGATAAAGCAGCTATGCGAAACTTTGGTTATAACGCAGGTAACGTATTCTTTGATTTCATGCAGTTACGTGCTGTTAATAAAGCAATAGGACAAGTCAATCGTGCTATTACTCCACGTATTCGTTATTCACAGAATCAAGCTCTCGATAGAATAGCTTCTACTGGTGTTGAATCTGCTAGTCAAACTTTAGGTCAAGCGGCAAAAGGTACTATTAAAGATTTTGCAGGTAAAATAAATCGCTTTGTTAATTCTAGTGAGAATCTACTATTATCTGAATTAACCGAAGGTATTGAAGAAGCTATTAACTTTATAGGTCAAGAAGAAGGTACTTTATATGGTCGTTACCTATTAGGTCAAGCTGAACAATATAATGGTGCTGTATCTATGGATAGAATAGAGAAGTACTTGCAGAATCCTCAATTATACAATGCTGCACTTTGGGGAGTTATTGGCGGTATTACTTTTGGTGGTACTATGTCAGCCATTAATAATCGTAAAGGTGGTAATATAGAAGAGAAACAACGTATTGCTGAAATAAATGGTCGTGAACAGGTATTCAATGAGTATGCTCGTCAGATACAGATTATTGATAATGGTGAAAATCCATATCAAATAGAACGTGATGCTAATGGTAATCCTATTACTTATTTAGATGACGGTACTGTTAGTCAAGACCCAACAGTTGGTACTACTCGTTATGCTAAGATTAGTCCCGAAGAACAAGAAGATTTACGTGCTGCTGCTAAAGAGAAGTTTACTACTACTCTTACTTTAAATGCTATTCGTTCAGGTAATTATGAACTACTTGAAGATTATATTGAAGACCCTAGACTAAAGAAGAAACTAGTTGATTCAGGTCTTGTAGATGATGTTGAATACGATAGAGATACGCAAGAATTAAAGAAAACTATGCGTACTGTTCTTGATAGATACGTTAATTATTCTACTGCATTACGAAGTGCTAATATTGATGATGCTTTACTAGATGTTGCTATATCAGAGAATATAGTTAATGCACAAGAAGCGGACTTATTAAATAAACGAGTAGAAAGACTTAATACTATTCAATCTCAATTAGAGAATAGCATATCGGCTATTAATGAAGTTCTTGACCCAATGGCTAAGAATCGTATGCAATTAGGTATATTAGAACAGTATCGTAGAGAAGTAATGTCTACTTATAATAGTCTAAAGAATAGTAACAATCCTTTAGATAGAGCGCAAGCTAGTCAGTATCTTGATTTATCGCGAATAATTGAATCTAAGGTTACAGATTTACGAAGAGGTTTAAGTCCTATGGAAAGTCTGTTTCTAGATAATGTTCGTAGTGTAGAGAATATTGCATTAGGAATAGAAGGTAGCGAAGAACAGAACAACTTAATCAAGAAACAAATAGAAGAACTTGATGAAAGTGATGTAGCTCTGTTTAAACAGGCAGGTAAAGACTTTAGTCTTGGTACTCTTGCTAAACAAGTTCGTAATATTAATTCAGAGTATATGGATAATATGGGACAGATACTTCTTGATGAAATTCGTAGAGATAATTATCGTTCTCGTATTATTACTACTAATGAACAAGCTAAAGAATTTGAAGATACTCGTAAGAAAGAATTAGAAGATGCAGCTAAGAATCTAGTTAAATCAGCAAAGAAGAATCTTAATGACTTTGTTAATATGGCTAATGAAGAAGAGCTTGGTAATCTTGAGAAAGCACTAGATAATGCGTTTACTGATGAAGAAAGTCAGAATATTAGAAATAAAAGTTTATCTAATGCTGTTAGTATTTTAACTAATTCAGAGAATGGTAAGAATGAAATAAGTAATCTAAGAGAAGCTATTACTAAGAGAAGAAACAAGTTAGCTATACAGAATGAAGTACAGCAAAGACAGCCGGAGAATCAACAAGGAAGCTCCTCTATGGGGGAAAGGAGGAGCGAAGCGACGACTCAAGAAGAACCAGAGGTTAAGCCTAAGCCTAGACCTAAACCAAAGACTGCAAAAGAGAAGAAATTAAAGGAAACGTTAGACAAAGTAGTATCTCAATCTAATTCAGGTATTGTAAATAAGTCTAATATAGGTAATCTTGAATTTACGATAGTAAATCCTTTTGCAAGTCTTAGTGATGTATCTCGTAAACCAGTTAAAGTTAACGATATTGATATTCGTATTAGTAGATTTGGAAATGTAAGTATTGACGGATTAGATGCTAAAGGCAATATAATTGCCGATGTTAGTATTGAAGAACTTAATGCAGCTATTGCTATTGGAGATATTACTGTTGTAGATACTTCTAAGAAAGAAGATACTAGAACTGATGATACAGTTCTTGAATCAGCTATATCTGATAATGATTTAGAAGGTCAGCGTCAACGTATAGAAGAAATTAATCTTATCATAGACTTGTATAATCAGATACAAGGCAATGAAGTAGAAGGTAAGACTTTTACTAGTCTTAATGATATGATGGTATATTTACAACAACTTAATCCTAGAGCTATTAATCTGTATAATGATATTAAAGTTTTAGCTAATCGTCAAATAGTAAACGGTAAGATAGTTAACGTTGATACAGAAGTTAAGACACCTTCTGATATTATACAGTCTGCAAGTAAGACATTAGAAAATGCTATTGCAGAAGATAAACAACGAGCTAAAGATAATGGTTATTTCTTTAATCTAGTTAATCTTAATGATAATAAAGTTTACTCTCGTATTGGTCAACTTAAATCTAATGATACAGTAAGTGTAGAATTAGACGAAGACAATAACCTTATCGTTAAATCTCGTGGAATTAAGATAGGTGAGTTTCCTAAAATTAATTATAATAATGGTAATGTTGAAGTTATGAATCAAGGTTGGAGATATACTGTTAGAAACGATAGTATAGATTTCATAACTCAACTTCAATCTATTATTGCTAGTGAAGAACCTAGTGCTAAAGAATTTGTACAACTGCTTAATAATATACGTCGTTTGTATCGTGTTCGTAATAATCCTGAAGTTGAAGGAACATTCGGACATCAGCTTAATGCTCTACAAGAGAATGGTCACTGGCAGAATTTAACTAGTTTATTCGGTGATACTCAAACTAATCTATTAGATAGGATTAAACATCTTAATAATATCATATTCTTTAATAACGCTCTTAATGTTAATCAGTCTAACTTTAGTACCATTGTTAATGAATCGTTGACTAATTGGATGAATAAACTCAAGAAGTCTTATACGGACATTAATAACTTAAAGTCCTCTATTAGTAAAACTAAGTCTAAAAAGAAACGTCTAGTTGTTGGACGTACAAGTTCAGGTAGTGTTATTTATGCTAAAGATAAACAAGGCAATCCTATATATCGTAAGTTTGGAGATGTTACTACTAGTGAAGCAACTGATGGTTATCGTTTAGTAGTAGGAGTTGACGGTGGAGTAGCTGATATTAAAACCAATAGTATTATTGCAGCTAGTCGTATTCCTAGAAATGTAGTAGGTATGACTATTAAAGATTCAGAAGGAAGACTTATTGCAGTTCCTAGTCGTGAGAATACTATGAGTAATAGTGAAACCGGTGCTACTGAATATACTAAAAGGTTTAATGAAGGATTAGATAAACTACTTCATTCTTTATTAGATGCTACTTTACAAGGTAATGAAAATCTTCATACTCAACTATTAGAAGAAGTATCTAAATATATAGGTAAACAGAAAGTACTGTATGGTTATGAAGTAAGAGGTCATGCTTTAATACCTATAAATAGAGTTGCGCCAACTATTTATTTTAATCTTAAAGATAGAAATGTAGCTTTCTCTATTCCTGGTGAACTTAAACCTAGAAGACTTATGGCTCGTATGCCTAATGGTTTTGTTCCTACTAATAATCATGGTAACTTTAGTAAAATGTTACAAGAAGTATATGCTTTACTTACTCGTAATGTTGTTAATTCGGCTATTCGTGGTGAATCTAGTTTATTTAGAGTAGTAGACGGTAAGTTACAAGCTAAGATACCTAATATACTTCAAGATGAATGGTTTGATACTGGTTATAGTAGTTATGAAGAATTTGTAGCTAAGGACGGAGTATTGGTTACTGATTTAGGAAGTGTTACTGATAGTAAAGGTAATATTGTTAGTAACTTTAATTATGTTGGTGATGTTTATAATAGGACTATCACTCTTATGAATCCTAGTCGCAATGCTAGTCGTACTGACGCGGCTAACGCCGCTACTTCCCCCATAAAGGAGCAACAAACTGTGTCTCCCGTAGTTGTACCTGACCCACTTGCTAGTCAAGACAGTACTCCTCAAATAGGTACTCTTATGGAAGTTGCACAAGCTAATACTGATAATCCTAATCTACTATCTGTTATATCCGCATTAGAAAGTGCTGGTATTAAACTTAATCCTGATATTGAAATAGTAGGCAATGAAGGCAGATTTGCAGGAATAGTCGCTGGTGGTAATACTATTACTCTTAGTAATCGTTTTAATAGTCTTGCTCCTGAACGTAGAGTTCTTACTCTTATACATGAAGGTGTACATTATCTACTTAATGATGAACGTGCTAATATAGAACAATCATTCGGAGACTTATATGATAAGTTTGCTAACTTTATTAATCAAGATTCTCGTCTAGTAGATGAGTATGGAGATTTCTTAAATAGTAGTAAACCTAGAGCTGTTGCTATTGAAGAATTTGTAGTCGAAGCTATTACTAATCGTACATTTGCTAGATTACTAGCTAGAATTAAGTATGATTCTAATCCTACTGCTGAATCAAATAACATATTTACTAAAATAGTAGATGCTTTAGTAGAATTAATAGGTAAAATAGGACAAATAGATAATACATTACTTGGAGAAGTTCGTAATCGTTTATCTACTATTGGATTAGAAACTAGTGATACAGCTAGTACTTCTACTGTTACTCATGACGATACTTTTGATAGAGCAGAGGAAGATGTTAGTGTTCCTACTGATGATGTATTTGATATTCCTGATATAGACTTAGATTTAGATAGTAGTATAAGTGATAACTACCGTCAAGTCGATAATTTCGATAGTCTGATTGAGGGATTAAATAATCGACAAAAGGCTATTGTGACGCATTTGTTTGACACTGGTGAGCTTAGTTTTGTATGTAGTTAAGTAAGATAAGCCTAGAGACGAAAGTCCGGCAGAGAGCCTTAGAATGAGCCATTTTAAGCGCATCTGCCGGACTTTTATATTTTCCTTATCTTACTATCACGACAGCATATAAAATGCGAAATTCGGCAGGAATTTGCGGTCTACGGGCATCCGTCCGCCTTCGTAACGTGCGGTTTTCGTCCGTCTAATGAATCTATTTGATAGTATTGATAATAATGTTATCTTTGGTAATGTTAGTAATAACTTAATTAATAATATAAAGTATATGAGTTGTACTCCTAGTAATCCTAAATTAGATAAGCTATTAGAGCTTACTAATAATGATGTTAGAAAGTCTACCGAATATCTTGCTACTATCGAAGATACTAGTTTTCGTGAATGGTATCAAGAAAAGACTGGTAGAGATTTCAATGAAGAGAGTATTGATGCAAACACTGTTAATGCTATTATAGCATATAATAACAGAGAAACAATTAATACTCAAGATTATGTTCAGAACGTTCGTACTTCACGAACTGGTGTATTTGGTAATGATATAGCAAAGGAAGACCATGCTATTAATATCCTTAGTACTATTTATCTAAAGAGTCAAGGAAGTATTCGTAAAGCTCTTGCTAATAGAAAGCGTAAAGGTGAGAAAGAAGTCCTAAAGGATAAAGCTGGTAATGAGTTAAGTCCTCAAGCTGCTGTAAAGTTAACTATGATTACTTATCTTAATCGACATCTTAAAGAGAATGATAAGAAACTTACGCAAGAACAAAAAACTTATATCGGTACTATTATTCGTAATCTTTACGATGGTGGTAATTATAACCGTAATGAGTTATTTGATATTGTTATTAATTCACCCGAAGTTATTAGTCTTAGCAAAGAGTTTGGTATAGATACTAACGAGGATTATGAAACTAATGACGATGCTAAAGAAGGAAGTGAACAAGATAGTCGTCAAGAAGACCCTGAAACTATTGCTTCTCTACGTGCTGATTGGTCTGAACTAGCCGACCAACGTAAAGATATTGATAAGAATGTTAGTAAAGAAGTGAAAGAATGGTTTGCTCGTTTACCTAAAACTAATAGTAATTCTTTTATTAATGAAAAACCTGATACAGCTAGCGATACTTATTCAGGTATAGCTGAAAGTGCTGGGTTCTCTAGTTCTTTTAAAGCATTGAATAACTATGGCAACTTCTCTAGCGTTGAAGCTATGGTAGAGAGTTTCCATACTATTGCTGAAAGATTTGAAGAAGTATCTCATTTAGAATATGCTGCTCGTCTATTAGAAGATGAAGCTAATGTTCAGATAAGAAATAAGATATTTACTCAACTAAAACAATCTATTTGGGAACGTAATGAAGTAATTCAAAGTGCAGACGGTTCTAATGTAGTGACTAAGAATCGTAATACTTTCCCTAAACTTAATCTGCAAAATAAGATACTTAATAGTTTTGATTCTCTTGTTCATAATCCTTCTATTATGAATGAAGATGTTGCAGTATTAGAAGAACTTAAAAATAAATTATCCACATTAAACAATTCAAATACAAATGAAATACAAGAAATTACGGAGCAAATTGCTGCAATTTTTAATAAGTATAACTTCGGCATCAATAGACAGGGTGTTGTTAACTACGTTCGTAACTTCGGTGATAACCAACTTTCTAATATCTCTTCTATTGTCGATGATTTGTTAGAGTTTAATAAAGTAGTAGGTAAGGCGACTAATCTATTAAAAATAGATAATGAAGCACAACGTATCTATTATGCAGGTGAATATGCTAAAACTAAAGAGAATGAAGAATATGTAGTAGTTCCTTTTGATAAATCTCAACTACAATACAAAGGTGGTTATGCTAATAATATAGCCAATCGTATATCTAATAGATTTAAAGATTATCAGATAGTAGATTCTGAATTTAATAGTATTAATGCAGAGAACAATCTAGTTAGTGATATTCTAAAGAACAACTATATAAGTA
>ERZ780030.670-NODE-670-length-13226-cov-3.753474_pt1 | contig 13226 bp, 7 predicted proteins | sample MGYA00511857_ERZ780030 | MGnify/ENA primary metagenome ERZ780030 (study PRJEB29588, sample SAMEA2162530) | human gut metagenome | biome: human gut; feature: human-associated habitat; material: faeces | place: Denmark | collected 2008/2010 ... | reverse complement strand
TCACTTCTATAAAAAACCGTTGCATTGACTTTCTACGGCACAAAATAGTGCAGAAAGAAGTAGAAAATAAAATGCAGGAAGAATATAGATTGACCTTACAAATGAAATATTATTCTTTAGGAGAATTAGATGAAGGGATTTTTGAAAAAGATGATGTAGAACAATTGCTCTCTAAAGTAATAGATTCGCTGCCTGAAAGATGTAGAGAGATATTTTTGAAAAGTAAGATAGAGGGCAAAAAGCAAAAGGAAATAGCAGAAGAGATGAACATTTCAATTAATACGGTTGAAACTCAGATGGGAATTGCCTATAAAAAGCTACGAAACGAACTAAAAGACTATTTTCCTCTTTTTATCTTTCTGTATTATTTGTAACCTGAACAAAAAAAGTGATTTTCTTTTAGCGGATTCTTTTTCTACATTCGTCTATACTATGAATTAAGTCATAAAAAGATGGATGAACGTATATTAAAATATTTCCAAAACAGCCTAGCACCCAATGAGAGGTTGCTACTTCTTCGTGAAATAGAGAAAAATGAGGAGCTAAAAAAGCAGTTTGCCGAGTATCAGAATATCCAGGCATTACTGAACTTATCCTCACACACAGAAGATAAGAAAGAAGGAGAAACAAGCTATCAGCATTTCCAAAAACGGATAAAAAGCAAAAAAATGCGTATTTGGCTGGTGAAAACAATGAAATATGCAGCTGCAATACTCATTTTAATGATAAGCACATATCAGCTATCTATTTGGCAGATGTCACATAAGCTACAAGATGACTTCCAAGTGCAAACCAATACTTTATATGTACCAGCCGGGCAACGTGCTTGTATATCTTTGCAAGATGGTACCGTGGTCTGGTTAAATGCTCAATCGACCTTGACCTACCCCTCGCATTTTTATGGAAAGGAAAGAACTGTTTCCATTATAGGCGAAGCCTTTTTTGAAGTAGCTAAAGACAAAAACAGACCTTTCATCGTAGCGGCTCAAGATGCGAAAATACAAGTATTAGGAACAAAATTCAATGTATATAGCTATCCGGATAGCAAACAAATCAGGACAAGTCTGATTGAAGGTGCCGTTCAAGTGTTCTACAAGAGTAAGCAAGTTATATTAAGGCCCAATGAAGAAAGCATTGCACAAGACGGGAAATTGACAGTCAGCAATATAAAAAATCCTGATATGCTATTATGGCGAAATGGCATCTACAGCTTTAATAATGAACGCTTGGCTGACATTGTTAACAAATTGGAGCTATATTATGATGTCACAATCAATATTGCAAATCCCAAATTGAAAGATATAAATTATACATGTAAATTCCGTCAAAGAGATGGAATAGAGAAAATACTACATACCATTCAAAAGATACATCATTTCAAGATTGAAATAGACAAAGAAAATAACGTGATCACCTTAAAGTAATACAATTGTTTAACCCTTAATACATTATCCACATGAAAACATAGAATTATAATCAAGAAGGCGACAAGTGCACCACCACCTGTCGCCCGTAGAAAGTAAACACCGGAAAAAATTTTAGTATTCACTCTAAATACAAAGATATGAAAATAAATCCTTTGTTATCACTCTTTATTGTCCAAAATCAAAGCTTTAAAGATTATTTTAGAATTATGAAAATCTCTTTATTCTTGCTATTTGCTTGTGCCCTCCAATTACTGGCAGTAAATACAGAAGCACAAAACGCAGTCATAACCTTTCCTTCTAATTCTATATCTGTAGGTCAGTTAATAGAAGAGATAGAAAAGCAGACAGATTACTTAGTTGTATATAGCAATCGCGAAATAGATACCAACCGGCAGGTCATTATACAAAATAAATCTGCTAAGGTATCTTCATATTTGAAAGAGACATTGGCGAAAGTAGGTATTGGCTATAAATTCGAAAACGATTATATTATTTTATCGAAAAATACCAGCTTATTAGATCAGATACAACAAGAAAAAATAACAGGAATAGTGACTGATGTAAAAGGAGAGCCGATTATAGGTGCAAATGTCAGTGTTATAGGTAAATCAATAGGTACAATTACAGATATAGATGGCAAGTTTACCATCCAAGCTTCACAAGGAAATACCCTTCAGGTTTCATTCATTGGCTACAAAACTCAAACCACCAAAGTTGCAAACAAACATATCACAATTGTTTTACAAGAAGATATGGAAATGCTTGATGAAGTGGTTGTAATTGGCTATGGAACTGTGAAGAAGTCAGACTTGACAGGTTCAGTTTCTTCCATTTCACAGAAAAATATAAAGGACCAGCCAATGACTCGACTGGATCAAGCTTTAAGCGGAAGAATTCCCGGTGTCGTTGTTATAACAAACTCCGGTGCACCAGAGCAGAGTACCCAAATTCGTATACGTGGTGCAAATTCTATTTATGGTGGAAATTCACCACTTTATATTGTAGATGGGGTACCTAACACCGATTTATTTAACAATCTGGCTCCTAATGACATACAATCGATAGAGGTCCTGAAAGATGCTTCGGCAACTGCTATTTATGGTTCTCGCGGTGCAAACGGAGTAATACTGGTCACTACCAAAAGAGGGGCTGAAGGTAAGACAAATATTCACTTGGAAACAGAACAATCAATATCTACCATTGCCAAAAAGCTAGATCTATTAAGTGCAAGTGAATATGCAGAATTCTATAATGAGTATCGTCGGGAAAAGGGGGCTAATCAAGATTTCTTTTCTCCGGATGAAATCACTCAGTGGAAAAAAAATGGGGGTACAGACTGGCAAGATCTAATGTTCAGAACAGCTCATACTCAAAATTATAAACTCTCTATTTCAGGAGGTATTCCGAAACTTCAATATTTGGTATCTATGAATATGATGGACATAGAAGGCATTTTGAAGGAATCGAAAAGTCAGAAATTCAGTTTACGGTCTAATATAACTGCTGATGTAACTAATTGGTTGAAAATGAACTTAGACGTAAATGCAGTAAGACGAAAAACAAATAAAAATGGTCCCCGTGGAGGAGTCGGAACTATTATAGCAGATGCAATTACCTATAGTCCTACCTTGAAATTAAAAGATGAAGAAGGAAACTGGTTGAGAGATAATATCAATTCAACAAAAGATAACCCTTATGGCCGATTAACTCAAGATTTGGATGAAAGTTACACTAATTATCTAGCAGCAAATTTACAGTTTATGGTACAATTACCAGTGAAAGGGTTGAGTTTGAATTTCCAAGGTGCTGCCCATTATAAAGATTACAAGAATCGTTGGATGAAGTCGAATGCAAAGGATTTACGAGCTCAAAACAATTCTGCAAATAATAATCAAAACGATAGTTTTGACTGGTATAATGTAAATCAAATAAATTATGCAAGAGAATGGAAAGAACATAAGTTGAATCTTATGGGAGCCATAGAATTATCACAATCAACAACTACAGGATTGTCTAATGAAGTAGCTAACCTGAGAACAGAATCTGTTGATTTTTGGAATTTGAGTTTGGGAGATATGAATCTGTTTAGCAATTCATTTTCACGCTCTTCGTTAGTTTCACTTATGGGACGTGCAATGTATCAATTCAAAGATAGATACTTACTTACTGCGACTATTAGACGAGATGGTTCTTCCAAATTCCAAGGTAAGAATAAATGGGGAAATTTTCCATCAGTTGCCGTTGCCTGGAGAATGTCAGAAGAATCTTTTATAAAGAATCTCAATATTTTTGATGTCTTAAAGTTAAGAATGAGTTGGGGCAATACAGGTAACCAAGCCATTGGAGCCTATTCAACCTTAGGGCTTCTAGCTGAGTCGAAGTATGGTTGGGGAGGTACGAGTGATTATCCCGGATACGGAGTTTCCGGACCTGCCACTCCTAATCTGACATGGGAAAAAACTACTCAATATGATTTAGGCTTAGATATGGCATTTGCAAATAATAGAATTCTGGCAAATATCGATCTATATCAAAAGAATACAACCGGGTTGTTACTAAAGAAACCTATACCATACTATGATGGCGGAGGAACCACTTGGGTAAATCTTGGTGAAGTGAAAAACAGAGGTATTGAATTCTCTTTAACCGGAATTCCTATTCAAAACAAAAATTTAATATGGGAAAGCACATTTAATGTATCCTACTCAAAAAATGAAGTTGTCAGCTTAGGAGATGAAACAAGATTACATCCGGGAACAAAATTGGACCAAGCTTCTCTCAATACGGCCGTATTGCAAGTAGGAAAACCATTAGGTAGTATCTATGGATATATTTGGGAAGGTTTATGGCGTACTGACGAGGCCGAAGAGGCAGCCAAATGGGGGCAAAAGCCAGGAGATAACAAATTTAAGGAGAAAAATGTGAATTACAAATTGGAATCTGATGACGCAGATATTATCGGACAAGCATTTCCTGATGTAATATTAGGATGGAATAATACCATCAAATGGAAAAATTTAGATTTCAATTTATTCTTTCAAGGTTCACTGGGAGCTGACCGTTTGAATTTATCACGCTATCTCACCAATGAATGTGTCAGTGATTCACGTTTTATCACCTCTAAAGAAGGTTATTATAACAGATGGACACCCGAAAATCAAAATACTAAAATACCAAACCCATTCAGTTCGACAATCAATTCCAGATTTGAAACTGCTCAATATTTGGAAAAAGCAGATTATCTAAGATTAAAGAATATAAGTATTGCATATACAATCCCCAGAGCAAAAACAAAATTTGCAGATATCAGAATCTCCCTGAGTGCTCAAAACCTGTTTACGATCACGTCTTACACAGGATATGATCCGGAAGGAACTATGGATATCACAAGCAATGGCGGCAATAGTGACATTAACGCAGGCGTTGATGGCGGTTCATACCCATTACCAAGAACATTTACTTTGGGGCTTGGATTCTCATTTTAGTTTAACCAATAAAATAGATGCAAAATGAAAAAAATATTGATTTATAGCATATTATTATTTGCTTTATGTTCTTGTGATAATTTCCTGGAAGAAGACCCTCGTGGCAAACTTACCCCTTCCTCTTTCTTCTCAAGTCCGGAAGACTTGGATATGGCTATAACTGGGATGTACAACAAATATTACCAGACTAATGCTCGCGTCTTCAGAGCCATTTATGTGTGGTGTGCAGATGATGTAACAGCCCATAGTGGTGGTAATAAGTCACGTTTTTCGGAATATGACCGGTTTAATTTCAACTCGGGAAATACAGATATTCTAGAAATGTATCAACTCTATTATCAGACAATCAAAGCTTGCAATTATGTAATTAATAATGCAGAAAGAACACCGGTTGAGAAATCTTTCCTGGAACCGAGACTGGGACAAGCCTACTTTTTAAGAGCATTAAACTATTTTATGCTTGTACGCATTTGGGGACGTATACCTCTAGTCACAGAGAATGAGATAAATTACAATACCCCAAAAGCAGAGGTGAATAAAATATATGAATTAATAGAATCGGATGCATTAACAGCAGAAAGAATGCTGCCGGATAATCATAAGATAGCCCCCTATTTTCAGAACGGAATTAATGTAGCTCCTAACAAAGGTGCTGCAAAAGCTTTACTAGCCTCTGTTTACATGACGGAAGCAGGCTGGCCTTTGAAAAAAGGAGCGGAATATTATGATAAGGCGGCTGCAAAGTATAAAGAAATCATTGAAAACGAAGATACGTATGGTTATATATTAGAACCGGACATACGTACATTGACTAAAGAACCTGAAGCTAATTACTCCAAGGAAATAGTATTTGGAGAGTTCCATAACAAAACGAAAAACTATTTCTCTGGGCCCAAAAGCGAATTACCAGAGGAGTCCGGCGGATGGTGTGACTATATGGTTGAATTGGAATTCTTTAAAAGTATGCCGGAAGGAATACGCAAGGATGCTTGGTTCCTGACCAAGGTGACGATGACCGGGCAGGAGCGTAACCCAGAAACGGGACGCTATCCATTACTAAATTGGGATGATCCCGCAACCAATCAGAAACATCCTTATTGGAAGAAAAATATAGAAAGTTCAGACTGGGTATTTAATTATGATGACGGGTATTATGAAACCAAAGGAATTTCAAGCGCAAGCGGGAAAACCAGAATGATATTTAGATATGCTGATATCTTACTATTGTATGCAGAAGCAGTTGCTTATGGAACTAAGAGTATTAATGATTTAGCATTTGACTGCATGTGGAGAGTACAAGAAAGAGCTGGAGTACCACTTATTTCAAAGGATGTCACTAAAGAATATTTCCAAAAAGCTGTTTTGGACGAGAGACGGTGGGAAACCGCAGGTATGGAACATAGCTGTATGGGGCGTTTCTTTACTATGCAAAGACATGAGATTCTTCATTTGCAAAAGAATTATAGGGATGCAGCCGAGCTTTCTTTAAATCCCAATTTAACATTAAGCGAAGAATTCTACTATTTTCCGATACCAGACAATGAACTCTTGATAGTTCCTGGATTAAAAGATTAATTCTACTTTTCTAAAATGAGGGTTTTAAGAGTTCGCGTTTCTTTTGAAACCCTCTTTCATTTATAAAACATTCAATATGAGATACTTTAGTATAATATTTGTATTATGCTTGACCCTTTCTATGGTTCAAGCTCAGCAAACCTCTTTTGTAAATCCTTTCATTGGTACTTCCGATGATCATGGACAAACCGATCCATCCGCAACCATTCCGTTCGGGATGATTAAACCGGGGCCAGAAACTATACCTCGCGGAAACGGAGGTTATGATTATCAATCACAACAGCTGAAAGGATTCTCACAGACCAGAATGTCTGGAGTAGGCTGTATAGGCGTCGGAGGAAACCTGCTGATAACACCTTTTGTCGGAACAGCATGCAAGACTTTAAAAATGGATAAGGCGTCAGAAATTGCAATTCCCGGATATTATAGCGTAACTTTAGATAATCAACTTAAAGTTGAAATAACCACAGGTAGGACTGCAGCTATCTATCGTTTTACCTATCCTGCTACAGAGACCGCCGGCATAAAAATAAATTTCAAACATTCTTATGGTAAGCATATTGCCGAAGAACATAGCATTATAGGAGACAATGCAGTAAAAGGATTTGTGCGTTCTGCTTGCACTTGTGATTTAGGCAGTTACAAATTTTATTATTATATTGAAAAAGATAAATCTACTTATAAACCAGAAGATAACGATTCAGAATTACTATGGAAGTTTCAAACAGAGCCTAATGAACAAATTATACTGAAAATAGGATTATCCTCTGTCAGTGCAGAAGAAGCTGAGGCGAATCTCAAAAAAGAGTGCTCGAATCAGTCTTTCGAACAGATACGCACCAATGCACGTATTGCCTGGGAAAATCTATTGGGACAAATACAAGTAGAAACTTCTGATGAAGATTTAAAAACATCATTTTATACGCGGCTCTATCATACCTGCCAGACCCCTTTCACAATCAATGATTATTCCGGTAGTTATAAGGGAAGTGACGGAAAAGTATATAAAAGCCAGCAGTTACCCTATTATCATGGTTGGTCTATTTGGGATACCTACCGAACAAAATATCCTCTGTTATCTATTGTTTGTCCCACGGAATACAAACACATGATCTCCTCACTTGCGGAATTATACAAACAAGGCAAGCCTCGTTCTGCAACAAAGGCAGAACCATTTCTGACAACACGTACTGAACACTCTATTATCACGATTTTAGATGCATTACAAAAAGGAATGTTTGATGGTTCTCTCGACGAGCTACTTCCACTGATGCTAAAAGAGGCAGAAGATATCTCCAATGACTCACCGGACAAAGCATTGGAACGAGGATATGATTTCTGGGGAGTTTCTGAACTCGCAGGGAAAATGGGTAATAAAGAGTTAAAAAAAGAGTTCTCTTTACGCTCAAAAGAATACAGACCAATATGGTTACAAAAATTTAAGGACATTGGTCCAACTTCAGATATAATGCATGGTGACGGTTTGTACGAAGGTACTATATGGCAATATCGTTGGTTCGTACCTCATGACTTCGATTGGGTTATTGCGACTTTGGGCAGCAAGAAAAAGGTTTTGAGTGAATTAGATTATTTCTTTGAGAACAATTTATTCAATATGGGAAACCAACCTGATATACATGTTCCATTTTTATATTATTACCTTGGAGCGCCATGGAAAACGCAAAAGTTAGTCCACCAAATATTACTTGAACCGACCACTAATTATTATGGGACACATGAAAAGTGGGAAAAACCTTATATCGGCAAAATCTTCAATACCACTCCACAAGGGTACTTGAAAGAAATGGATGATGATGCCGGAACCATGTCCTCTTGGTTTGTGCTCTCTTCCATAGGATTATTTCCTGTCTGCCCGGGTATACCCTATTATTGGATAAATGCTCCGGTCTTTGATACGGTTACATTACACCCAACGTCTCAACAAGAATTTAAAATCCATGTAAATCGCCCTGATGCAGAGTGTATCTATATTCAAAAAGCAATTTTAAACGGTAAAGTTTTAAATAGAAGTTGGTTAAGCTATGACGAAATCATGCAAGGCGGAGATTTGACCCTAGAGTTAGGAAAGCTTCCTAATAAACATTGGGGACATAATACTGATTTTATAAAGTCACTATTTAAAAAATAAATTAAATGAAAAGAAAGGAATGTTTTTGGTGGGTATTTGCGATAATTGGAGTATGCTTTCTGAGCATAAGATGTAGTAATGTAAAAGAGGATTATTGCTGTTATGTAAATCCCTTTATTGGTAATGCAGATAATGGCCACACATTTCCAGGAGCTTGCGTACCATTTGGAATGATACAAGTAAGTCCGGAAAGTGGAAATGGTTCGTGGAGATATTGCTCCGGCTTTAATATTGAGGATGACTCTATCATGGGATTTTCCCAAAATCATTTGAACGGTACGGGATGTCCCGACTTAGGAGATATATTGATTCTACCATTTTGTGGTGATATACAAAATGAAAAATATAAAAGTAGATATGAGAAAGAACATCAAAAAGCTCATCCAGGATACTATTCAGTAGTTTTATCTGATTTTGGAGTGGAGGTAGAATTGACTGCGACACAACGCACGGCCATGCATCGTTATACTTTCAGAAAAGCAGAACCGGCACATATTCTGGTAGACCTTCAAAGTGGAATCGTAAGTAAGAATGAGCAGCTGCGAACTCATGTAATAGATGCAGAAATGCAACTGTTAGACCAATATAGCATCGTCGGAAAGAACAAGGTGAAAATGTGGGTGGAAAGAGAGTTCTTCTATGTTATCAAATTCGACAAACCCTATATAGATATTGAAGAACTTCAACCTCAAGAAGGAGAAAAAGCCAAACGCCTTCTTCTTTCATTTGATTTAAAACCAGGAGAAAATGTTCAAGTAAAAGTCGGTCTGTCTACTGTCAGCATAGAAGGTGCACAGAAAGCATTAGAAAAAGAAAATCCAGATTGGAACTTTGAAAAAGTAAAGGCTCAATCTGCCGAAGCCTGGAACAATCTGTTGTCACGGATAGACGTATCAGGCACAGAAGAACAAAAAGTAAACTTCTACACTTCCATTTACCATTTATGTATCCAACCTAATAATATAACTGATGTGGATGGAAGATACAGAGGTCCTAATGACAGCATCCTCTACTCTCCCATAGGAGAATACTATTCTACCCTATCCTTGTGGGATACTTATCGTGCAGCTCATCCATTATATACTCTTTTAGTACCGGAGAAAGTTAACGGATTTGTCAATTCAATGTTATCTCACTGTGATACACAGGGTTATTTACCCATATGGGCTTTATGGGGTAAAGAAAATCATTGTATGATCGGTAACCATGCCATCCCCGTTATTGTAGATGCATATCTGAAAGGATATAAAGGTTTTGATCCTGAGAGAGCTTATGAAGCAATCAGAAAATCATCATTAGAATCTCACCCGAAGTCTGATTGGGAAACCTACAATCAATATGGATACTATCCTTTCGACCTTATTCCTGAAGAATCAGTTTCCAGAACTTTAGAGAGTTGCTATGATGACTATTGTGTGGCACAAATGGCAAAAGAATTAGGAAAGAAAGAAGATTATAATTTCTTCTCCAAAAGAGCCCGTGCATATACATCCCTGTTTGATCCGGTAACCAAACTAATGCGCGGGAAGGACTCACAGGGCAAATGGAGAGAACCTTTTGATCCTTTCAGACTATCACATGCCGGAACTTCCGGAGGGGATTATACTGAAGGAAATGCATGGCAATATGTATGGCATGTGCAACACGATGTAGATTCTTTAATTGAGATGATGGGAGGAAATAAAGCATTTACAGCAAAACTCGATTCACTCTTCTGGCTTGAGAACAATACTGTAAATACAGGTTTTGTATCTGATGTGACCGGACTCATAGGACAATATGCCCATGGGAATGAACCTAGTCATCATGTAGCTTACCTATACAACTATGCAGGGGAATTCTGGAAAACCCAAAAACTTATCCGAGAAATCTTTGATCACTTTTATCTGCCCGTTTCCGACGGTTTGTGCGGAAATGACGATTGTGGGCAGATGTCCGCATGGTATTTGTTCTCAGCTATGGGATTTTATCCTGTAGATCCTATCAGTAAAGAGTATATTATTGGTGCTCCTCAACTGAAGGAGATGATATTACGTCTGGAAGGTGGAAAGAATTTCATCATTCGTGCCGAAGGCTTATCAGAAGAAAATAAATATGTAAAGGCAGTCTTTTTGAATGGAAAAGAATTAAAACGGTTTAGAATCTTTCATCATGAAATCACAGACGGAGGTATTTTAGAATTTATCATGACGGATAATCCGTCAAAATCATTTAATTAATTATGAAAGTATACATATTATCAATCCTTTTCTCCCTGTCTTTTTCGTTAGTGTGGAGTAAAGAGTATAATGCATCTTTTTTTGGCATAAAGTCTGATGGAGTAACATTGAACACCAACTCTATCCAGACTGGTATTAATTATATTCACAAAGAAGGGGGAGGTGTTTTAGTTTTTAATGTCGGCCGTTATTTAACAGGTAGCATTGAACTCAAATCGAACGTAGCGATACAATTAAAGGAAGGAGCAGTGCTGGTAGGTTCCCTAAACCCTTATGACTATAATATGGAAGGTCCTTGCTATAGTATGATTCGAGCTATAAACCAAAAAAATATAGCCATTTATGGAAAAGGAATAATTGATGCACAAGGGCGTCAAGTATCATACAACATAATCGACCAAGTACATAAAGGTTTTATCAAAGACCCTTTGGAAAACGACAGACCGCGTAGACCGCGAGGAATTCATTTTAAGCAATGCCGAGGCATAACTATAGAAGGGATTACTATAAAAAACACCTGTGATTGGACACAGGAATATGAAGAATGCGATTCGCTATGGGTCAGAGGTATTACAGTCGACAATAAAGCATATTGGAATAATGATGGTATTGATATCGTCGATTGCCAGAATGTTTTGATAGAGAATTCTTTCTTTGACTCTTCGGATGATGCAGTTTGCCTGAAATCCCATAAAACTGAAACTGCATGCCGGAATGTAGTAATTCGTAATTGTACTATGCGTTCGAGTGCCAACGGGATAAAATTAGGTACTATGACAGTTGGAGGATATGAAAATATCCGGATCATAAACAATAAGATTTATGATACTTATCGTTCGGCATTAACAATAGCTACTCCCGATGGAGGATACGCCCGAAACATAGTAGTGGATAGTCTGCAAGCCTATAATACAGGAAATGCTATATTTCTTCGAATAGGCAACCGTACGCATTCGAATAAAATCGGAACAATGGACTCTATCCTTATTTCTAATTTGTATGTAGAAATTCCCGAAGGAAAACCGGATGCAGGCTATGAATATGAAGGCCCCATAGAACATATGCCTAGAAATATATCTCCGGCAAGTATCATTGGGCTAAAAGGGCATCCCATAACACACGTGACACTGAAAAATGTGGTAATCAATCATCCGGGTGCAGGAAAACCGGAAATAGCAAAAGTTGGTATGACTCCGGAAGAATTAGATAGAGTTCCTGAATTGGCTGATTCATATCCTGAATTTTCATGTTTCAAGGAACTTCCAGCGTGGGGCCTCTATCTTCGACATGTTGAGCGGATTATTTTAGAGAATGTTACATTTATTGCCCGAAAAAAAGATTATAGACCAGCTATAGTACTGGACGATGCACATCATGTCAGCATGAGTAAAATGAAAATCCAGGAACCGGGGAAAAAGAAGCAACAGATACATATATATCAATCTACTAATATCACTAAATAGAAATTACAATGAAACAATTACTAACAACTTTACTATTATTTTGGAGTATCAATATTTTTGCACAGCAAACATATGATATTGTTATAGTGGGAGGAACACCCGGCGGATTGACCACAGCACTCGCAGCTGCTAAACTTGGGAAAACTTCTGTTATTTTAGAACGAACACAGCATATAGGAGGTCTGCCCTCCAATGGACTGGGAGCAACGGATATTGTAACCCGGGCAGCAACAACAGGATTATTCAGAGAGTTCACCTGCCGCATCAAAGACTATTACAAAAAAAAATATGGTGTAACTTCTATACAATATCAGAGATGTGATGATGGTTTCCGTTTCGAACCTTCAGTGGCAGAACAAGTATTCACAGACTGGTTAGGAGAATATAAAGATCTAATCACAGTTTTGACAATGCGGCAATTCGATTCCAGTCCTCATAATATAAAAAAAGTAGATGCAATAATTGTAGCAGTAAAACATGATAAATATAAAAAATTAACTATTGATGAATTGCTAAAAATGTATGATAATAATTGCAAAAAGAAAATTTTGTTTGACTTACATTCGCTTTATGATAAAGATGAATTAGAAAGTAGAGGTGTTGAGGTATGGAGAATGTAAAAGATGAAGTTATTTTAGTTACTGGCGTAGCTGGCTTTATAGGCTCACATATTGCTGAAGAATGTTTAAAAATTGGTTATAAAGTAAAAGGTATTGATAATTTTTGCAATGGTACAAGGGAAAATATTAAATCTTTATTACAAAGTAAAAATTTTGAATTTTATGAAGGCAATATTGTAGATTTTGAAACATGTCTTAAAATTTGCAAAAATGTTTCTTATGTTTTTCATGAAGCTGCATTGGGTTCAGTCCCTAGGTCAATAAAAGAGCCTTTAAAATATACAAAAA
>ERZ780030.662-NODE-662-length-13357-cov-3.380394_pt1 | contig 13357 bp, 9 predicted proteins | sample MGYA00511857_ERZ780030 | MGnify/ENA primary metagenome ERZ780030 (study PRJEB29588, sample SAMEA2162530) | human gut metagenome | biome: human gut; feature: human-associated habitat; material: faeces | place: Denmark | collected 2008/2010 ... | reverse complement strand
CAACTCAAACGTGTTTATGTGGAAAGGGTTGTCCGCAACGGTTTCGAGGACAAGAGCCTGTATAATGACGAGTTGATGAAGCTCAATGACTTGGAATTGCAGGAGTTTGATGACCTGAAAAAGATTATCGGCCAGACCAAGGCAATGCCAAAGACCAATCAGGTGGACATCAACAACCAAGGGCTGACCGATGAGCAATACGAGGAACTTGAAGACCTTGAAAAGAAATCCAAGAAACGCGGCAAGGACAAGCAACCTTTGACGGAAGAGGAAAAGAAACGTCTTGAAGAGCTGAAAAAGAAAAAGTAAAACCGCGAGGCCGCTATTTCTATTCTTCGGGGTATCTCCATCCGTATGCCTTTGCTTATCTACGGTGCAGAGTTGAGCGATGAGGGTCAAGATATAACGATTGACAACTTCGCTTCACTCATTGACCCGCAATCGTGGGAGGAGTTCATGCCCAAGGGTGTTACCAAACAGAAGTTCAACAGCATCAAGAAATATTACGACCCGGAGATATTCTGTGCGGCAGGCAAGCGCATCCGTGCCATGGCTCGTGCAGCGGACAAACTTAGTGTGGAGGAACGCATCGAACGTATAACGGATATATTCAGCACGTTCCGCAATCCCGACAAGGAAACGGTGCTTACGCCTTGGCGTGTCGTCAATATGCACCTTGGCGATTGTCTGGGCGGATATAACTTCTTTGAAAAGGGTTATGAAACCACCTTGTCTGAACCTCGTTTCATTGACCGTGGCGAAGTGACCGCCAATGTGTTCGCCCCAGATTCCCGAATCCTTGAAATAAATTCCAAGTCCGGATTATACCCTTTGTATATGGCATACAGCATTTACCGTATAAGGGTCAAGAACTCTTTGTTTTCGGTGTCCAGCATTGAGGATGAACAGCGTATATGGGACAAGGTAGTGGCTGAAAACATCTTTGTCATCTGCAAAACTCCTATGGCAAAGAGCATCACCAAACGCACGCTTATCGGCTTCCGAAAAGCAAAGGTAAACACTCGATACTTCGAGGACTTAATAAATCAAATCAAAAACAAACCTGAACATTTTATCAAGCAGGTAGATAAATTCATCACAGAAAGAACAGGAGTAAAGAAGATGAAAATCAATGCGATAGTAGGAAATCCACCGTATCAAGAGGTTGTTGCACAAAAAGAAACAACCAACGGCCAAAAACGAAGTTCAAGTATATTCCAACATTTCCAAACAATAAGTGACAGATTGGGCAGATACACTTCACTAATTTATCCCGGTGCAAGATGGATTCATCGCTCAGGAAAAGGACTTGAACAGTTTGGACTTTCACAAATCAATGATCCTCATTTATGTTTCCTGAAATTTTTCCCTGATTCAACAGATGTGTTCAAGGAAGTCGGTATTGCTGATGGCTTATCTATTGTGATGAAAGATACACAGAAAGGCAGTGGTGGTTTTAAATACATCTATTCTATCCATGGAAAAGATATAATAGTTAATGCTAATAACCCCAAGGAAGATTTATTCCCATTAAATCCTCTTGATAATGAAATTGTTTCTTGTTTAGATACTATTATTGCCAGATACAAATGCTTGCACGATTCTGTCTTATCTCAGAAACTCTTTTCTATTGAAAGTGATTTTGTCGAACGGAATCCAACGCTTGTAAGAGAATATAACGATGGAGATTATTTTGACCCAAAATCAGAAATAAAACTCTTCACAAATGACAAAGCTGGCAAGAGCGGCAGAGCCCGATGGTACATCGCAAATAAAAATGTTATCACAACAGGGTTGGAACACTTGAATAGATGGAAAGTCATCGTTTCAAGTGCCAATGCAGGAGGACAAAAGCGTAGCAATCAAATCGCAATCGCAGATAACCATAGTGCATTTGGCCGTTCTCGTGTAGCATTGAAAACATTAGCTACAGAACAAGAAGCCAAAAACTTTTTCAAATATGCTACAAGCGAGATAATCCGCTTCGCCTTTTTACTTACCGATGAATCTTTGACCTCTTTGGCAAAGAAGGTTCCTGACTTATTGGACTACTCCGACGCCAATGGCATTATTGATTACAATGGTGATGTGAACGACCAACTTTATAAATTATTTGGCATTGACGATAAGAATCAACAGTATATACGAGAGGTTCTTACCTCAAAAGAATAATATACATAAGAGAGGCTGTCCAGTAACTCACAATTGGCACAGTCTCTCTTATTGTGCATATTATCCCAATATTACATTACAATAATTTCATTCTCTTCAAACCAGCCTTTTCTGATAGTTTCAGTTTTTACTCTCTCTGGATTATTTGTATACATCACAACAGCTAATGAGTTCTTTGCTCTAGTACATGTAACATAAAATAATCTTTGAGTTCGTTCAATGGAGGTTTCCTTACCATTTTCTTTATTTTTCAAATCTACATTAGATAAATCTTTAACACCAAATAGTTTGTCATAGCTAAATAAGAATCCTTTTATTTCAGAATCATCTATAATAACCATTACTCGATCAAATTCAAGACCTTTAACCCCTTGGTGTGTATCGAATTGTGAACGGTGGTTCACATAATCATCATAGCTGCGTACCATGTTAATTGGTAAATCCATTACTTCTACCCAGGCACGTAGTTCTTCTTCTACTGTATCTTCTATGTCCGATGGGCTCAACATATACGCTTGTCTTACAACATCCGGTACTGTTAATAGTTGAGATTTTATAATTTCATCTACCACGACACGGATAGTTCCATTCTCATTTACAAGATTAGCAACCTTTATTGCTTCTTCTCTGCATTTCAAATAAAGTTCATATGGTTTTTCTGTATTCTGTCCGCTTAATAATGGCGAGTATTTTTTCAAAATTTCTAAAGCAACTCGTCCATCTTCTTTTATAGATTCTGCAATTGGTAGCACTTCCTTTGTGAAAAATTCTATTTCTGATACAGAACCCTGGAGGAATGTCATCTGATATTTTGAAACTTTATAAAGTGGAGCAAAAAAACGAGAAAATCCTAACCTTCGTGCAGCCATCATGTGTTCCAATGTTAGAACTTTAACTTCAGTACCTATGGTCGTCCATTTTGCATCTTGGGTTTGCTCACTCATAATCCTCATCACATTTTGCTCTATTTCATCTTTATTTAGTCCCTCACGTTGTTGTATAACAAAAAGCCTAATCAAACCATCATTAGCATCTTCACGCGGTCTTTGTTCTGCATGAATATCAATATCCTTTCCAATATTGTTAGCCAACTGGATTATCCGTTTAGCACAGCGATAATTCATCCTCTTTACCGGCTTCTCCCACCCGATAGGAATAGAATCTTCTATATTCTCCTTCCCATCTGCATAAATTCGTTGCTTCTGATCTCCAAGTAAACCTAAAGTAAAGATATCAGCAAAGTTTCTTTGAATTTCAAAGAAAGTATCAATTAGTTCTTTTTTCGTATCTTGACTCTCATCGATCAATAGTATCGGATATCGTTGTGCTATGATTCGCTGTAACATTTTGTTCTCAAGAATCATTTGAGCAGATATTTTAATAACCTCAGCATGCTTCAATGCATTATATTCAGGATTACTGCCATTGGGATTATACACAAACTTTTCTATTATCTGCGCTTTTGCTAACCGTTCTTTCTGGTATTCAAACTTTTCTACGTTGGAAAGATATGTTTTGGTAGTCTTTTTTTCTGTTTCTTCTAACTTCTTTTCCAACGCTTTTAAATCTTCTTCAATATAAAAACAATACAATCTTTTTATATCTGCCTGATAATACTTTATAACATCCCAAACAAAACTATGAATTGTTGAAATATGAAAAATAGGACTATAATCCAATCGGTTGATTATTTCATCTGTGGCAGCATTCGTAAAGGTAATAACAGCTACATTCTTTCCTTGCAACAAAAGGTCTTTACCAATACTATTATGTATTTTTTTCAAAAGAAGAACCAAAGAGTAAGTCTTCCCTGAGCCTGCTCCAGCAAAAAGAAAGAAACTTTTACGCGGTGTTGAAAGAATGCACTTTTCTAGTGTCTCATCTACTTGAAAGTCTATATTATTCTCCATTTCTGTTTCCATTAGAATCCAAATATGACTTCATCCATTCAAGCCCTTCCTGAATATATACTGGGGCAACCAAATCGACAAAATCGTCTTTATAAAGCAGAGAAATAGCAAAGTCAGCCTTCTGAAAACCACTCTTGCTTTCCAACTTTTTAAATATCTTATTTTGTAATTCATTAGCAGAATTACTATGTTTCAACAGATTCGCTATTGTGGTAATAGTACCCATTTTCTTTAACCCTTCCTGTCGAAATAATTCAAGATTGGTAAATATCAATGCATCTTCAAATGTATAAGGACATACTTCAGTCAAGTCATCTTTATTCTTATCCCACTTGACGTTTACCGGTGTTTGGAATGCTATCCTTACATTATTCACAAGCTTTTCTCTTCCATCCAATGCCAACAAATCGTCTATTTGTTCTTTTCCTGAAAGCCAACTTTTAATGGAGGGATTACCTGTCTTATAATCATTTCCTTTGGCTGTAATCACGGACGGATGTTTTTCTTTTCCGTCTTCTATTTTTGTGTCAGTCGCATCTATATCCGTCACAATCAAGGTTGCAATTCCAATTTTTTCAATAAGTTTACGGAAACTATGCGCATGACGACCATTTACCTCTATAACAGAAATATAATAAGAATCTAATCCGGCTTTTGCGAGAAAGCTGGGAACAAGTATCTTTTCCGCAGGGCCTTCAACAAAAATAACAGCATCCGAGAAGAATATATCGCAGTGAGTTAAACGTATATATCTTGTTACAAATTGCTTTGTTTCATCGTCTGTTCCGAATGTACTAGATAAGTTTACAACTTTTGAAACAGGTATCTTTTTGCCGACATCTATTACTCGTTTGAAGTAGCGCATACAATTCAAGTCAAGTTCGTTGACAACATGATTTGAATGCGTACTTAACACAAGTTGTGTGCTTAGCCAAGGATTTTCTTCAATTAGTTTATTGTTACACAAGGCTTCAAAAGCTTTCTTTACAAATACTTGTTGTGCTTGGGCATGTAAATGCGCTTCTGGTTCCTCTACAAACACTATATGAATAGGCTCAATATTCTTTTCTTCACTTAATTCTTTCAGCCATTTTTCCCTGAAGTCAATCAACTTCAAATAAATAGAGATAAGATTTCTATAACCAAGCCCATTGTACTTCTCAGGAAGTACTAATTCCTCCATACCTTGAATAGCAAATTGAACTGCTGAGTCATGTTTTATGGATTCCTCAATCTGAATCTTACTTCGTATTCTTATCTCTGGATTCTGGAATCCAGGGTAATTGATGTTCTTCAATTCTCCAACAGGAACCTCAAAAGTCTTTTTTAATTTTTCATCATATGTTTTGTTCGCTGTTACAATACCTCCAAGGAGTTTCAACCCTTCACAAGTCAATTCCTCATCTTCTTGCCCACTGCTCTTATAGTACTGTTGAAACTGTTTAGACAACGTATCTATATCACTGTCTGTTTGTCCTTCCGGATCTGAAAAATCTCTTGATGCCAGTATAGTATCTACTTTGATTAGTCCGTCAAGTGGATTGTTGCCTATCTCATTGTCTGGCGTTGATTGCACTTCGTCTTCGTTATCAGGATCAAGAGAAGGATCTATGATGTAGTATTTCACATCAAAATACTCTCTAAGATTTAGACCTTTGCCTAAAAAATCGCATAAATTTTTTGGATATAAATCTGGAGAGCCAGCTTTCTCCCATTCTTCAGTACCCTCTAAAGTTTTTGCCTTTATTTTGGCATCCTTGTAAACAGTGTAGAGCTTTTTTACATCTTTGGGTTCATATTGTCCACGGACACCAACCTTTTTACCATCCCAAGAACTAAGTGATGGTATCAAGTGATTTACTCGATATTGTTCTCCATCTTCGACATTTATCCAAACATCCATTGATGGCACAATGTTATCCCATTGATGAGAATCCAATAATGCTTCATCTACAGAATCATGTTCGAGCCATTTCTCGCCAATCTCATTAATTGCTGCCCAATTTGTTGCGGTAAACTCTTTTAAAGTGAATCTATCTGTGTTTTTTAGAAACCAAACAATAGCACTAATAGCGGAAGTCTTGCCACTATTATTTGCACCAACTAAAACTGTTTTCTTCTCGTCAAAATCTATATGACAATTTTTCAATTTTCGGTAATTCCTAATATGAACAGATTGTATTTTCATGCGCTACTTGCTTTTGTAAATGTTAAATCTATAACCCTATTTCATTGAGCAATCTTATCACCTTATGTACCTCCGAATATGCCTTCAAATCCTCTGGCGATTCCTTGCAGAGTTGGCATAACTTTTCTGAGTTTGATATAGCTCGTTCCAAATCACCATTCTCTGTTAGGTATTTATAGAGGTTGGTGCGTATGAAATATCGTTTTGTCTTTTCATACCCCGGCATATATTTCTGCAATTCAGGAAGCAATTGGTCGTAACTATCGTATCGCCGACAAACCACATTAGGCAAGAAGTGGAGCAGGAACCAAAACTCCGTGCAAGGATTCGTTTCTACAAACATCACCTTTCCGGCATATTTCTTCTTGCTATACTCTTTCTTTGCTCGTTGGTACAGTTGCATTTCGGAAGGATATTGATACAGCCTGTCCATATCAAACAGACATACAATATAATCATATTGCTTGTTCAAGTAAGATTCCACCAGTTTCAGTATATGATTGATGTCGCTGTGCTGCGGAAAATCCGGAGCGACCTTAAAGGGATAGCGACACGCAATCCTCAGAGAATCGAAATAAAACCATTCTGTTTCTCCCTCGCCTATGATGGCGATACTTTTTGTTACTGTCCGTCCCATATCATTAGTCATTCAGGTTGATATACTGACTACCCAAGAACGGCAACTTTACCAATTTTCCCTGCTTGTAAGCATTATATGGGGAAAGATTCTTATGCAGTCCCAAAGAAGACAGACGTACTATTTTAGTTTCGCCAAGTTCGTCTTTATCGGTAAACCATATTGTATCACGGCGAATAAAATCCTCGTTGAGAAGATTGATGTCGTGTGTGGTCAGGAGCATTTGGGATGTTCCATTACTGTTTGCCAGAAAGACTTTTAAGAAATAAGCCAACAGTTCATAATGAATACTTGTCTCCACTTCATCAATGGGTACAAACCGATTGGTCTTTAACAGGAAATTCAGTATCACCGCCATTCCCAAGAACCTCATGGTACCATTGGACTCGTATTCTTCCGACAAATCATATACTTTATCGCCTGCCTTATGCTTGAAGGTCAGTTCCGTATTTGTAATTTTTCCCTTTCTAAGCATTTCAGCCTTTGCATCTTTATCAATAGGGGCATTCTGGATCAGTTGTTCCAATTCAGGTGTAATCAGCTCTTCCTCTTCATGTAATACCACATCTTCTATATTGAAATCGGACGCTTTCAAGAAATTTAAAATGAATTTCTTCAAATCTCCTGCCTCGTCTTTATCCAATCGTGATTTGACATATCCCGAAAGCAACATACCGGGAGCCAGTACATCTTTTACTTGCTTGGCAAAATAATCATACACATCATTTAGCCTGGTACGTTCCACATTGCTTTTGCCAAACGCGGCAAGCACACTACAATTATTGATAGTGTTTCCGGAAATTACATCCTGGCTTTTCTTTGTCATTTTCAGATTTACGCCAAAGTCAATAGTCGAGGAATCTGTCGTGGTATCATAATTTCGGTTATACAGCTTGGTCGGGCGAATGGAATCATAAACAATCAATGTCTCGGAATAGATATGCTTTGCATCCAATTCAAAACTGAGGATGTACTTCGACTGATTGATATAGAATATCATTGACATCTTTGTCTTTTCGTTTCTTGAAGTGTCATCCAACAAGAAAGGGACAACCCCAGTTTTCTCAGTCCTGTCTTTAGGCATTCTCAAAACCAGCATCTTGAAAAATTCAATAGCATTTAATATATTCGTTTTACCGGAAGCGTTGGCACCATAGATGATGCCCACTTTCAGCAATCTTACACCGTCCTTAACTTCATACGAATACTCATCAGACATAAAAGTATCTGCCGATGGCTCAAAACTGATTTTCTGAACCGATTTAATGGAGAAAAAATTCTCAATGCTGATCTCTGCTATCATAATCGTTGATTTTATCTATTGCATGGTGCAAAGGTATAAATAAAATCTCACATGGCAAACTATAAGCTCGATTATTGTAGAAAAACTACGCAATATAAATATAAAATCAGCGAATAGCTATTTGTTGGGACTGTAAATTAACCGTCTGATTATCTCCGGAAGGTGTTGACTGATTTGAGGACGGTAAACGAATGTGGATTATGCAGCCAAAGAAGTTAATTGTTCAATGTCATTTGCGTCATCTCTTGATTTATTTATGATGGCTAAATAGTGGTACTAAAATGGCGCTAAATTACAAAACTACTCTTTTATATACTTTATAAAATATAGTAAATCAGTTTATTATAGAATTTTATATCTTGTCGCCCACTATTTCATAAGGAACAAAGGTACTGACCGGCACAAGACAGAGTACTATTGTAAAAAACAGAGATATGATAATATTATTTTTCATTTCAATATCGATATAAGTATACCTCTTCAATCACAAAGAAAATCTCACAACTTTTTAAATATTCTATTCCATCGAATCTGTCCGGTTTCCAAAACTTTTGAAAACCAGATGAATTGCCCTACTCCCAAGATGAAGTCATCCGGCAGTAATCCCCAATTACGAGAATCGTACGAATAGTTCACATTATCCCCTAGCATGAAATAATAATCATGCTTGAAGTGATATTCAGTCAATAAAGTATCCGCTAAATAAACCAATCCCATCTCTAATTTCAGCGATTGTCCGGTTTCATATTCTATACAGTGTCGGTAGTGGTTGTAGTTACAGGAATCAATTGGCAATATATCTCCAACTTTAGGAAGATACACTTTTTCCAGACTCTCGCGAGCAAACCACTGATACGTATCACCAGGTAGTGCCACACAACGTTTACAAAAAAACAATTTTGCACTCAGTATCATCTTTTCTTTATCTTCAGAATATGGATAATTAAACACCACTACATCATTCTTTCGCACCTGTCTGATACCTTCCAGCCTATGCACCAACTTACGTTCGTCCCGTGACTCATCTTCTTCTATAATTCTACGCCCCGGAATTTGCAAAGATGCCAAAATATAATCTCCACCCAACAGAGTAGGAGACATGGAATAAGTAGGTATAACGCAAAATGTGAACCAATATATCCTGACAGATAGATATATCTGATATAAGGAGAACAATACAAAAGATGTATATCCTACCCTTTTCCATACTCGTTTTATTTTTCCTTTCATATCTCAAAATACTATATCAACTCCTAAATTCTTATCGGTTCAATCATACAATTATCACCTATTCATACCCTACAAACTTCTGCTCCCCATTTTCCACATAGAATACCTGCTCTTCCTTCCCGCGCGTCAAATTACGCAGCCACAATAAGGCGCCTTCAGGAATATTCCGATAGACTAATTCATTAGTAGTAGCAGTCTGTACTCCCAAAGAAATCCATCCTTTCACACCAGACTGATAGAACAACTCATACACATTGCCCGGAGTGATAAAATTATCATCATTGCGAGGAACAAACAGTACCTTCTTTATAGTACTAGCACGTTGCAGGTCCAATACGATGGAATCCCGCGGCCCTGATGAGTAATAGAATGTCAGCCAATCATCATCACACGCCTTGTCTATGTCGTGCGCGGGATTCTCATCCACCGGACCACCACCGTATATGGCTTTCGAAGGAAGATGTTCTTCACTGTCCACACTATCAAAGAATGCCAGTTCTGCAATTTCCGCCCTACAATCTGCTGTGGGATAGGCAGGAGGCGGTGGAGTGAAACGCACATAACGATAAGGGCGTGAAATCTTCGGATAATAATAATTGAGGTTGGTACGGGGAGTATCGGTCAAGCAACAAAGCAGCTCACTCGTACGGAAATTCCGGTCATTACTCACTTCAATCTCAGCACCTGTCATGGTCGCCATATAACCATAAAGGTATTGTCTTAACGGGTATTTTCTCCTTATATGGGCAGTGACCGCCTTCGACATATCCGGTTCAAAATAGCGTACATTTCCGTCTACTACCATAAAAGGATATCCGGCAGGAGAACGCGTTCCGTTCTCAGAGGTCAAAGGTTGGAAAATAACGCCCGGTTCTATATTGTTCACCCGTGCTTTGCCGCGTCGTAATGGAACTGCATCCACTGTGACATATCCGGAAGGACTGAACATTCCCAGCAGAATACTATTTCCTTCTATATTGTCATCAACCTTTACCTTGAACTCATTCTCACCAAAGTATTCTGCCGTCACATCCTGATAAAAAGGTCCAAACAATGAAACTGTCTTACTATCGTGCGCTTCAAAAGTATTCCTGTAGACTTTACCTTTCTTTCTGCCGTCCGTAGCCCCACGTGTCACCACAAAGTCAGACGAATCCATATACCAGAACGGAATAAATCCTCCATCCGAATCCTTCAGTACGTTCCACATATGATCGTGTTGATTAGAAGGAGAATACCAATATTTATCTATATTTACCGGAAAGCCCAATGCCCGGAAAACGTATACAGCATGATCAGTTATTTCGCGACATGTACCTACCAGATATTCCGACAAGAAACGGGCACCCAAATGCGGCATACGGTATTCTGTGGTGAGAACAAATAAGTTAGTTCGCTTGAAGTGGCGTGCCAGTACATTCACAGCTTCCACCATATCATTACCGGTATACAGCGAATCAAGAAGAGGTTTATAACGGTCATAATACATTTTCCGCCAATTGTCCAATGGCTCATCTCCTATACGATAGGGCAATACCCATTCACAAAAGTCGTCAAATGAATAATTCTTTGCCCACGGACATTCTTCCCAGACCTTAAAGGATTGTTCGATATTTTCTATCAGATAATCGGCAGACATGTATTCAATATCCGGACGTTTCGGCAATGTTCTGTAGTTAAAGCCAATCCACTTGCGCTTCCATTCGCTATCAGGCAGATAACCTCCTATATTCAGTTCCACCGCGGCCTTCATCACCGCTTTCACACTATCCAGACGGCCATCTTCATAAACGCCATGCCCAGGCATATTTCTTATAAGAAAGCGGGCGGCTTCTAACTTCAAACTATCATTTTGGTAGTAGTTCAGCACTTTTTCCAGTTCTATCCTGTTTTTTCCGGCCTGTTCGAGTGCAAAATCCAAACGTTTATCTCCCGCACTTTCGCATGATACAAAAAATACAATTGACAGAGACCATATTATTGTCATCTGTACTCTATTCATAGTATTATAATTAAATTATTATAGTAGTTCTTCTCTTAATAATCTTTTTACTTGGAGACCTAATGCTACCATTAGACAGATGCAAATGTAGAGAGCTGAGGTTAATTAATAGCGGCATACAGACTTAATTGAGAATTAATAAACGGTTAATCCCATGTAAATACAGAATTCAAACTAATTTAACTGAAGTTTTACATGCAAAGTGATAAAGAATCCTCCTTCTTTCTTCATCCTCCGTGTCTTCGTATTCAATCCTGTCATTTAAAAAAAGACTCTTACTCTTTCTTTTCAAAAGCATTGCCCTTTCTTTACTTTTACATAGCACTTTGGTTATATACATATTCTTTATTTTACTATAACCACAAATGTGAAGCACGTACTTCACAACCGTGAAGCAGTAGTACCACGATTGTGGAGCACGTGATCAACAATTATAGAAAGTGCTATAACATTGGTTATCAACAGAATAAACATAGGCAATTAATATAAGCAAACCATACTCTGAGCATCATCGCAAAGCGGGAATTCTCCCATCGAAATGGCACGAACGATTGTTATCCTCCATATTCGACGTATTTATGATGAAAAAAAGTCGAAAAGCGGGGGGTACTGAAACCGTTTATTCATGTACAAAAAACATGTAATAAACAGATTTACAACAGCATACCCCATTTTGTGTTAGTGTAGGCAACTCTACCTACACGCTAATTCTACTTGCTTCCACCACTGCTTATTGCCGATGAATAGGGCGATACAGAGCATAAGTGCAAGCGTGTAGGTAAAAGCGATCATAAACTTTCAGTAAAACCTGAGCTTGAGCAGGAAGTTTATAGGTACATTTCCCTAATTTCTTTCTCCAAAGAAGTAAAAACATAAATTATTTTCCGTTTACCGTCTGATAAAAAGCAAAGGCAGACACCCAACAGCATAGCAAACAATATCCCACCATGAAAATGACGTACCCAATACTACCCTTGCCAGCGTACAATTTTGCAATCCCAATAAAGTAACCAATTGCAGATACTGTAACGTTTCAATACAACAAGCAAACAGGAATATCCATAGTGGCAGCCATCGCAATGGGCGGGTAATAAACATACGCACAAAGCAATATATGAGTATTACCACCAATACATCTCCCATATAGGGACGTATGAATGCGTCACGCACAAAAAGGGCTATTAATGTTTCGACCACAAACAACCCTGCAAAACAAATTGCATAAAACCAACGGCTACCAATAAATGTATCATTTCTATTATCCATAAATCGCCTTTATTACATATTTGAAAAATTAAAATCTATTATAAATGGGAAACTTCAAAATCTCAGCAACAACAATATCGGATTATCATCTTCTGATAAATTACTTAATGCCTCACAAGTTTCATTTCTTAAACTCATAATATATAATAATCGGATTTGAATCTTCCGTCAAGGTCTGCAATTTATCGGCCCCTTCTATACGAGGATTTATTCCGCCTTTCTTCATATTTTCAAAAAAGATATCCTTGGTGAAACCGTCATTCATGCCGATGCAATATACCCGGTTCTCATCAAATGAATACAGTTTGGAAACTAACAATGTACCTGCTTTATCCGTATAAAGCAAATCGTCAGTTATACCTGGCATAACATAAGCTTTATTCTCTTCTTTCTTATAAAGTATGGAATAACCATAGTGACCTACATAATAGCCGAAATGAATATATTTAGCGGTTTCCCAATAATCAAATACATTATATATCTTATCGCTTTTCATTAATCTATCGCATATTTTTGACACTCTTGCAGATTTCGACATATCATTCTCTGCTATCAAAGTTTCCAAATATTCCTTTGTCACAAGCTTTTTACTTTGCAAAGTAATATACGGTTTTATTCCTTTGGGAGTTATTTCAAATATTGTATCCAT
>ERZ780030.655-NODE-655-length-13447-cov-3.663008_pt1 | contig 13447 bp, 15 predicted proteins | sample MGYA00511857_ERZ780030 | MGnify/ENA primary metagenome ERZ780030 (study PRJEB29588, sample SAMEA2162530) | human gut metagenome | biome: human gut; feature: human-associated habitat; material: faeces | place: Denmark | collected 2008/2010 ... | reverse complement strand
GTAAAGTATATGTCTTTTTTATTCGTCCTTTTCATGCTTTGATTTGCAAATGGCTTCTGAAACGAGCGGCACGAAATTGGGGGAAAGAAAACACTCATATTGTAAAATGAGATTATGAGTGTCAAGAATTTACTGATTCGGAAAGCAACCGAGGATGGCCGTTACAGTGTCGCTTTTTGTTGGAAATTCCAGTGTAAGATGCTCTTTGGTTTTAGGAAGCATCTTACACTGGATTTTCCAACGGTCAAACGGAGCATGATTCCCGACTTGCCTTCTTTGTTTACTTGATTCTTCCGAATGTAGAAAAGAATCTTGAATGTACTCTTGCTCATAATACCTCCTTTTTTTGCCTCTTTGCCGAGGGTAAAAACTTTTAGCGGCAAAGAAATAATTAATAATTGGGTTGTGAGCAGACACTTTGAAGACAACAAACGACAAATCAGAGACTTACCATAAAAATCGTTACTAAAATCAATCGTCTGTTTTCAGTAACGATTTAGTAACGGTACTCTGTCCAAACGGGGCTTTTTTGTGTCTTTCGGATGTCCGAGAAGAGAAATAAAAAATCCCGTAAAACCTTGATTTTACGGGATTTGTCATACTTTGAGTCCTTTTTGTCTTTGGAGTTCTGCGGAGAGACAGGATTACGAACCTTTTCTCCACAAGTTCCTTATTTACAAGGTTATAATAATGCCTATATTACTCTTAGTAATGTTTTAGTAACTGATGTTTGTCTGATTCAGTCTCACATTGTCTTCATGGTGTCCGTTCATCTCAACATTACTATACAAAGGTAATATAACTCATTCAATTATCAAAATAACTCGCTCTAATTTTACAAATTCATTTTTTGATATTATTTTTGTAAAAACACCGTTTATTATAACAGAATGGATAAGTTAACAAAAGAGCAACGAAGTAAAAACATGCAAGCCATCAAGAACAAAGGCACTAAAGACGAAGTCTTATTAGCCAAAAAACTTTGGCACATAGGATTACGTTACAGAAAAAATGACAATTCCGTTTTTGGGAAACCTGATTTAACATTCAAGAGATATAAAATAGCAATTTTTATTGATAGTGAATTTTTTCATGGCAAAGATTGGGAAACAGAAAAATACAAAATCAAATCTAACAGAGAATTTTGGTGGCCTAAAATTGAACGAAACATAACAAGAGATATTATAGTTAACCAAGTATTAGAAAATGCTGGTTGGAAGGTAATACGCTTTTGGAGTAAATCTATGAGAAAAGATATAAATGCATGCGTTGAAACTATAATGCATATACTACTAGAAGAGAAAGATAAAAAAATCAATATGAAACAATTAAAACAAAAGCAACTATAGCCCAAATAAGAGAAATGATAACTATATTTGCAAATAAAACTCATATAACAGATGAAATTATACTCTATAGATCTATTTAGCGGTGTAGGAGGCTTAACTCAAGGCCTGCGAAAAGCTGGATTTCAAACAAAAATGGCTTTTGAAATAGATGAATTAGCTTCTTCTGTTTACAAATTGAATCACAAAAGAACTAAAGTGATTACAGATAACATTCGCAATGTAAGTACAGAAAAAGTAAAAAAACAGTTCAAAGGCAAAACGATTCACCTCCTTGCCGGATGTCCACCATGCCAAGGTTTTAGTTCTATCAGAAGACTAAACAAGCCTACCCCTGTTAAAGATGACAGAAATACTCTAATAAACGAGTATGTTAGATTTGTTGTAGATTTGAAACCATATACATTTATGATGGAAAATGTACCAGGTTTAGCATTAGATAAATCTTTTGAAGTAGCATTGCAAACCTTTGAAAGTATAGGATATTTTACAGATTGGAGAATTGTCAATGTAAAAGAATACGGTGTTCCTCAAAGTCGTAAACGTTTGGTTTTAGTTGGTTCACGTTTAGCACCAATCCAAATTGCTCATCCCACCAATAAGAAAAAAACAGTACGCCAAACAATAGGAAAGTTACCTCTTCCTGAAAATTCAGATGATCCATTACATAAAATCTTTCCTACTCATACATCCCAAATAAAATATTTCATCAGTCAAATACCACATAACGGAGGTAGTCGAAAAGATTTAGGAGAGTCGCAACAGTTGAAATGCCATCAAAAAGAAAATATAGGATTTAATGATGTATATGGTCGATTAAGATGGGATGACTGTTCAACAACTATTACTGGTGGATGTCTGAACCCTTCTAAAGGACGATTCTTACACCCAGAACAGAATAGATGTATTTCTGCGAGAGAAGCTTCACTGTTACAAACTTTTCCTCCAAATTATATATTCCCAGCAAACATACCAAGGACTAAACTGGCTTTAATGATAGGTAATGCTTTACCTCCTGATTTTAGTAAAATTCAAGCTTTAAACCTAAAGCGTCATATTATAGAACATCTTAACAACATACAAGCAATATGAATATAGAAGAAATATTACATAATGAATTAACAGAAGATCAATATAATACAGTTATAGATAATCATCCTGAAGTATTATGCCTTGCTTGCGCCGGTTCCGGTAAATCAAGAACATTGGCTTTCAGAATATCTCGATTAATTTACGAAGGTGTAGCACCGGAAAGTATTATTGCATTTACTTTTACAGAAAAAGCAGCTGAATCCATCAAACGAAGGGTAGCCGACGCTTTGGAAAAATGTGGTTTTTCTGTAGCAATGGTAGGAGCGATGTATATTGGAACAATTCACTCGTACTGTCAACATTTATTAGGGGAAATGAACGCTAAATATAGACAATATGAAGTTTTAGATGAAAATCGATTAAAATTATTCTTATTATCAAGATTTCAGGAATTAGACTTAAAATCTTTACAAGATGCAAGAGGAGCAAAAATGTTTGCTACGATATCAGAAATAGCTAACACATGGAAAATAGCTAATGATGAAATGTTGGATTTTGATGAGATTGAAAGGGAAGATTTCCTTTTAGGACACTGTTTAAAAAGCATATCTTTACGTTTAGAATCTGACCAATATATAGATTTTTCTTTAATGATTAGAAAGACGGTAGAAGCGTTAGAAAGCGATAATAATGAAATTAACAGCGCTTTATCTGAGACAAAACATTTAATGGTTGACGAGTATCAAGACGTTAATATTTCTCAGGAAAGATTAATAAATGGGCTTTACAAACGAATGGAATCTGTCTTTGTTGTAGGAGATGATGATCAAGCTATATATGGGTGGAGAGGTGCAGATGTGAGGAATATTGTAGAATTTGATCAACGACATCGTAATTGCTCAGTTCATACTCTATCTACTAATTTTAGAAGTACAGAAACTATAGTATCCGCTTCCGATAGATTTATCCAACTTGAACTGAGTACAGCACGAATCAATAAGAGTCCACAAGCTCATAGCAATGGAAATATTCAGCAATTTGGTAATTTTTGGTTTAATACTAGAATTGAAGAAGCAAACTGGATAACCACTAGAATAAACGATTTAATAGGTATTAAATATGTAGAAGGGAATGGTGAGGAAAGAGGTTTAACATACTCAGATATAGCCATATTGATGAGATCTGTACAAGGAAGATCCCAATATCATAGAGATTTTACAAATGCTTTACAGAATGCAGGTATACCATATTTAATTGAATCAGAGGGATCTGTTTTTGAAAGATTGTATGCACGAACATTACGCGATGCAATGGAGCTATTAAGATTTCCTGGCATTTCAAGAACTGAGGCTACAACTTTTTTCCAAAATAATATATTATCAGTGTTTCCCAATGCAAACTTAAGCCGTTTCTTAATTATTTTATCTGATTGGAATAACCAAATACACAGACCACAAGGAGGAGCAAGAAGAAAAGTTTATCCACAAATGTTAGTACATGATTTTCTAGAAGCATTCAATGTTTCCACGACTCAATTCACTAACAAAGAACAGGTTATGAGAGACTTAGGAGTATTTAGTGGCATAATATTGGATATTGAAAAAGTTTTTGTCAGCATAGACAGTAGCTATCGCTACCAAACAATCCTCAATTTTCTACAAAATGTTGCAGAAACTGGATATGATACTTCTCTAGTAGAATTAATGAGCAGACCTGATGCTGTCACAATTTCTACAGTACATAAGATGAAAGGTCTTGAATATCCAGTCGTTTTTCTTGTAGATGTTGTACAGCAAAGATTTCCAGGAAGCAATAGAAAGTATAACGGTTGGTTACCAACAAATTTAATTCAAGATGCCTTATCTAGAGGATTATACCAAAGCAATAATGCAGGTGAGGCTCGGCTCTTTTATACTGCACTTACTCGTTCTGAACGTTTTCTATATGTAACAGGATCAGCTATTCATGAAGGTTTAGCAAGAGCAAAACGTCCAAGCCCATACAAACTACGTCTTACGAATTTAAACCATTCTGGAATTACCACCGATGAAACGATACTTCCAGAAAACGTAGAAAGAATAGAGCCAAAGGCAAGAATTGATGAGGAATCAATGCCCACCAGTTTTACTGAAATAAAAGACTATTTAGAGTGTCCAATGAAATATCGATTTAGAAAAATTTACGGCTTTAGTCCTGCAGTTCCCCGAATTATTTGGTTATGGTTTAACAACTCATACAGCCATAAACAGGCTACATCAACTGTATCCAGAAAGTGCTCCTACAAGAGAAGAAGCACAAGAAATAGCGAGTGATGTTTTCCATCTTAAACATGTCTTTCCATCTCGAAACTCTGATGGTGAGGGTCCGTATGAAAGAGCAAAATCAGCTTCTAAAAAATTAGTGGGTAATTACGCTAATGATTATCCTAATGATTTTATACAAAGTCGCTCTTTAGAACAAAGATTTGAAATTAAAGCAGGGAAAGCGTTAATTACTGGTGCAATTGATTTATTATTAAAAGAAGATACGAATGGTAATATTTTGGACGCAAAAGTAGTTGATTTTAAATCAATGGATTATCCTAAAAATCAAAACATCCCATTTTTCTGGATAAATATGGCTTTACAGGTACAACTATATGCTCATGCAGCCGATGTAGTTTTAAATGAAAATGCTAAAACAGGAGCAGTACATTTATTGAAAGCTGAAAATGAAAACGAATTACCAAATAGAGTAGAGATTCCTATCGATGATATTTCTATACAAACTGCCGTTTCCAATGTAGAATGGGCAGTAAACAGAATATTAGAAGGGGAATTTCCAATGCGCCCAAGTTCCCAAAAATGTAGCGAATGTGATTTTGTAAAAATTTGCGCAAAGCACAAAGAAGATTTTATATCTAGTGAGATTCCTGCACCAATTAAAATACCAATGACTAATAATATCTCAGAAATATATGTTAGGTGCTTTAGTGATATTGATTAGAATTTGTAAATAAAAAACTTGCTCTCGCCTAAATAAATACCATTCCCTCATAAACGAAGAAATTATATTCAGATTACACATAGCCATAGAACAATCCCCTGCCAGCAGTGAACAATCACTTGCAGGCAGGGGATATTTCTTTTTCCGGCTATGCGAACTTTCGTAAGCCCCCGATAAAGTACCCGTTGTCTTTGTATCTTTAAGTCTCGATCTTTGCCAGAAAAAAGACTATGCAAAAAATGAGTAAAGAAGAATTCATTGAAATCCTGTCTCGTCAACAGCGTAGCGGTTTGACGATAAAAGACTTCTGTATAAATGAAGCCTATACCGAATCAAGCTTTTACTATTGGAAAGGAAAGTTTGGCCTATCGAGGCGTTATCATATGGATAGGCATTCTTCCTCTTTAGAGGAGTTTGCACCGGTTAGCCTCACCTCTTCACCTGCTTCCCACTCTGCCTGTGATAGTGGCGCTATACAAACGGGTGAGATCCGGATAGAGTTCCCCGGTGGTATTATCGCCCACTTCAGTGGTATGGCTGAATCCCAGGCGGCCATGCAATTGCTCACTCAACTCTGCAATCGCCATGTTTTGCCTGAATGACACGATGCGCTACTTTCTCTGTCCGGGTAAGACAGATATGCGTAAAGGTATGAACTCATTATGCGGGGTTGTTCATGATAAAATGGGATATGATGTCCGTTTAGGTGATGTGTTTATCTTTATCAACCGCCAGCGCACTACAATGAAACTGCTACACGCGGAAGATGGCGGACTGGTTTTGTACATAAAACGACTTGAAGAAGGCACTTTCCGCCTTCCCTCTTATGACAAAGAAAGCAAGTCGTACCCTATGCAGTGGCGTGACCTGGTTCTGATGGTAGAGGGAATCAACGACGAACCTTCCAAAAGGCTCAAACGTCTGAAAGCGTTACGAAAAAGTGACATGCAGTACTGAAAAACAGCAGGTGAAACCTTGATTATACGGTTGCTTTTCTGTATTTTTGTATTGTTCAAAACAGGTATGACGAATGACTCAGACAGAAACATTAGAACTTTTGGTGGCCACACTCCAGCAGGCTAATAGCTCCCAGTCTGAGTCAATCGAGCGTCTGACCCGGCAGAACGAACAGCTGCAAAATAAGCTTCAGGAACTGCTGGCTCAGGTAGCCTGGTTAAATCGTCAGTTATTCGGCCGTAAGAGCGAGAAATTAGCCCATCTGGATCCGAACCAGCTATCACTGTTCGATCCACCTGTTCAGCCGTTGGAACACGAAATACCGGAAGAAGCCGCAGCCCAAGAACCTGTCTGCTCGACGACTCCCAAAAAGAAAGTGCGTCAGAACCGCAACATGTTGGATGGCCTTCCTGTAGTGGAGATTGTCATAGAACCCGAAGGAGTCGATCCGGATAAATACAAGCGCATAGGCGAGGAACGCACACGTACACTTGAATTTGAACCGGGCAAATTATACGTAAAAGAGATCATACGTCCCAAGTATGGCCTGAAAGACAATATAAGTTTGCCTCAGGGGCATCAGGGCAGTGTTATTATAGCCCCTCTTCCGCTATTGCCTATCTACAAGGGACTTCCCGGTGCCAGCCTGCTCACTGAAATCCTCTTGCAAAAATATGAATATCATGTACCATTCTATCGTCAGGTGCGTGAGTTTCACCATTTAGGCCTGAAGATCTCGGAAAACACGCTTCAGGGGTGGTTCAAACCTGCCTGTGAATTACTTAAACCTCTCTATGAAGAGTTGAAGAAACAGGTATTGAAGGCCGACTATATCCAGGTGGACGAAACGACATTACCGGTTATCAACAAACAGAATCATAAAGCGGTTAAGGAATACTTGTGGATAGTCAGGGCGGTTATGGATGGATTGGTCTTCTTTCATTATGATGACGGTTCCCGCTCACAGGAAACAGCCTGGAAATTATTACAAACCTTCAAAGGATATCTTCAAAGTGACGGCTATGCGGCCTACAACATCTTTGAGGGTAAGAAAGAGGTGTGCCTTGTCGGATGCCTTGCCCACATAAGGCGACATTACGAGGTTGCCAAAGAAGAGAATGAATCCCTGGCCGGATATGTTCTGGCTCAAATACAGCAACTCTATCGGATCGAACAGATTGCCGACCAGGAGGAACTCACTTATGAGCAACGCATGCTTAGAAGACAGGAACAGGCACTTCCCATACTTGAGCAACTGGAAAAATGGATGGAAACAGCCTATCCGAAAGTGCTTCCTAAAAGCCGGATGGGGCAAGCTATCGCTTACGCGTATCAACTTTGGCCACGTATGAGGAATTATCTGAAAGACGGCAGGCTTAAAATAGATAATAATCTGGCCGAAAATGCGATTCGTCCGATAGCCTTATCAAGAAAAAACTTCTTATTTTGTGGAAACCATGAAGCCGCGCAGAACACTGCCATAATCTGTTCGCTCTTGGCATCATGCAAAGCCTCCAACATTAACCCCCGGGAATGGCTCACGGAGGTGATTGCACTATTGCCGTATTATGCAGCCAACAAGGAGAAAGACCTAAAAGAGCTGCTACCCCATTGCTGGGAATCGGGAAACTCCAAAGAACTCTAATAATACTCTAACGAAAAACAAGAATATAAATACAGAATCACTATAGCTTTGTTCGATTTGCTATAGCGATTCTTTTTTATACGGGTACTTTATCGGGGGCTTACGAACTTTCTTATAGTACCATTTACTTGATGACCTCTTCAAAAGCCGTATCCATCGCTTCGTAATGGTCACCATCGTGCAGGCTTAAAGCGGCGACGAAACTGTTTAAGGTACGAATGGCATCCAAACGATGCTCCGTGCTTTGTTCTTCAAGATTACTCAATACATCTATTGCCGTAGTCAGATGTCCTTTCAATTCCTGTAATGCTGATAAATCCTGAATCGGCAATAAATAGAAAAGTTCATTACTGCCCAAAGATTTCACGATGCCTTGTAGGGCTGTTGCTTGTAGTTTCATATGGTTATTATATTAAAAATGACGTAACTCTGCCAATCCACAAACTCAAGGCATCGCCAAACGCCCAATGCAAGATGAACCGGCAGGTTACGTCAAGATATAACCTTTCCAGTCCATTTACTTCTTGCATTTTGAAATTGGCGATTTCTGAGTTTAAGTAAACGAACAAATTACCACGATGCTATTTGCATCGCTGAGTGCAAAGATAGAAAAAAGAAAAGAATATATCTTCTCCTACCATTTATTTCTCAGCGAATGATATATAAATCAATGATTTGAGGAAATACAAGTACCATAGTAGGCAACTACTATGGCATCAATATAATACAATTCCAAATCTGCCTTTTCATTCGTTTACCTCCATTGGCTAATTATACATTCTATCGCATCAGTCATTTTCGTTACATGGGCAAAGGTATTTACGGGTTCTTCACGGACAAACAAGGTCGAGCCGTAAGCGGTTCTGATAAAAATCTTCCTGCTGTACTGCGTCCAGAGAGTATTTTTCTCATAAACCTTGTTTGTCCTAAACCCTACACCATTATCGCCCCTGAAACGAAAACGACCGACCCGACAGAAAGACGCATAAAAAAAAGTCGGATAACCGAGAGGCAGATAAAATAATTGAAACTCAACTCCCTCACCTCTTGAATCCGCATAAACTTAAAAAACAACAGCGATGAAAACAAGGTATAAAATAGCAGTATTGGCACTCGTTGCCGTAGCAGGTTCAGCCATTTTTTGCGGTAGCTTTTGGTGGTGGTTAGTGGGAATAATGGCAGGCAAGTTCATAATCCGTTTGGTCTTTACCATAGCGTTGGCGATAGTCATTTACTGCCTTGTTTATGCCTTAATCATCGGTGGAATATTTTGGTTACTCATCTCTTAAAGCATACAGATATGGAAATATTGCCTATTGCAGTAAAATTCGTCAGTTGGGACGTAAGCCCTCTTGACACATTGAAGAACAGCCGAGCATATATGCTTCGTGAAAAACTTAATGGAAACGGAAAAATGGATAGAACCGAGAAAAATTGGCTTGCAGAAAATATAAAGAACAATTCCTATTTCCGTACCTCCATTCCTCTAATGGGGTATCGCTTTGATTTTGCAGATGTTCTCTGCAAATACCTTGTCAATCAGTACGGGCAATGGAGTGAGTACTATGCCCCCGATAAAACAAGCCTTCGCAATGCGCTTTACGGTACAATTAACAAAATAATAGAAATCAAATAATCACAGCACCATGAAAGAAGATTTAATGTTTTGCCATTTAGGTAACGGAGTAACAGTATGCGACAGACAGCGAAGAAAATACGGGGATTATATGAAAGTGGCGCATATCTCATACAATCGCAAAATACAGTACTATGAACCGTTAAGCGATGCGGCAATGGAACGGATAGAGAATTTTGCCAAGAATGATAACATGACAGTCAGTGTTACCCAGCCTTATCCCGTATTAGAACCAATTATCAACAAATAGTAACCATAGGGCAGGTTACCGCCTGCCCGAAATACATAGCAACATGAAAGTATCAACCCATTTCCAAACAGCAATACAAAGTTATTTAGAACAACGTGCCGAGTATGACGAATTATTCGCCCGTTCATACCGCAACCCACTAAAGAACATAGAAGATTGTATAACCTATATTTTGAACTATGTTCAGAAAAGCGGTTGCAACGGTTTTGATGACGATGAAATATTTGGGCAAGCCGTACACTACTACGATGAAGCCGATATTGAAGTTGGCAAGCCGATAGATTGTAAAGTGATAGTCAATCATCACGTTGAATTGACGGAGGAAGAAAAGACGGAAGCACGTAAGGAAGCCATCAAGCGAGCCGAAAACGAGGCTTACAGCAGAATGACGAAGCGCAAGACTGCCCCTAAGAAAGAGAGTATTAACAGCAATAACGGACAAATGACACTTTTATTCTAAGATTATGAAACCGAGAACGAAGATACAGAAAGAGTTTTTTGCATTGAGCAAGCGATTACCCGAAATCACCGAGATACAGACAAAGTATGCTTTCCGTCATTGCTTTGAACACGTCGGGCGCAGGTCTGCCAAAGGTATTGTTACCTGCACAGAGTGCGGACACCAATGGCAGGGAAACGGAGCATTGGCAGACACGCTTTGCGGTTGCACCTGCCCTCATTGCGGAATGGAACTGAAAGTCCACACCACCCGAAAACGGGTATTCAAAGAAATTGAATATTTTTCCATGATTACCACCTGCAAAGGCTATCAAGTGATACGTTTTTTCTTTGCAAAGGCTTATTACAAGGTCGGGCAACCTGCCGAATATACCATTGACGAAGTGGCACAACGCTGGATTGCCCCCAATGGTAAATTTGAAACGATTGCCCGATTGAGAGGTATAGCTTTCATCTACTATGACTTGTGGCAGGAAGGCAGTTCAATGGAAATCCGCAGAAACCACAGGGTATATGACATAACTCCTGCCTGCACTTATCCGAGAATAAGAGTAATCCCCGAACTCAAGCGTAACGGCTTTAAAGGGGAGTTTCATAATCTCCAACCGTTTGAGCTATTCTGTGAACTGTTGAAGAACAACCAAGCGGAAACGCTGATAAAAACGGGACAATACAGTCTGCTAAGTTATTTCATACACCATTCGTCTAAAAGTATCTCCACCTATTGGAATGCCATCCGCATCGCAACCCGCAACGGCTATATGGTAGGTGATGCAGGTATATGGTGCGACTACATCGACCTGCTCCGCTATTTCGGAAAGGACACGAACAGCCCGAAATACATTTGCCCTGCCGATTTGAAAGCTGAGCATGACCGCCTTGTACGAAAGAAAACAGAACGTATGGAGCGTGAACGGATTGAGAAGCAGAAACACAAAGCATTGGAAAATGAACAGCGTTTCCAAGAACTCAAAGGCAAATTCTTCGGTATCGCCTTTACGGACGGTACAATCCAAGTACGGGTATTGGAAAGCGTATTGGATTTTTTGGAAGAGGGAACAGCCATGCACCATTGCGTGTATTCCAACGAATACTACCTCAAGCCGAACTCCCTTATCTTATCGGCAACCATTAACGGCAAACGGGTAGAAACGATAGAAGTGTCGCTCAAAACGCTGAAAGTCCTGCAAAGTCGTGGCGTTTGCAACAAGAATACCGAATACCACGACCGTATTATTGAACTTGTAAACAAGAACAAACGCCTTATCCGTAAACGGATGGCAGCATAACACATTTATATTATAGAATATGGAAACAACATACGAAACAATAATAGTAACATTCGATGAAAGCATCGAAAAACTGAACGGCATATTCGATACTACACGCCAAAGATGGGAGGTATCCACCCTCAAAGAATGGATAGAGTCTTACGACAACACACGCTTCATACAGATTGGCGATAATTCGGCAGTAATCACTTCCAAATACAATATGCCATCCATTATAGTGTGGCTGCAACGATATACACCGATAACGATATGGAGGGAGAAATAAGCCATGTACACATTATTCATAGGTTTTCGGAAGATAGACGTATTCCCAAGTATTTGGGAAGCCAAGAAATTCGCATCAGAGAGTGAATTAATTGGCGTGTTCACTCTTATAGGAGATAATTATCACGATAGTTGGTACAAATTTTAATCAGTAAAAGACATGAAATCATTAAGCAACAACGGAGTATCCACCTGCATGGCAGGACAAGAGAACTATGTGTATTTCAACCTAATGCCCCGATTGCGCAGGAAAAGCAGGTATTGCCAATACGACTACCGCCATGAAGAAGACGGTGAGTTATTCTCAACAGTCGCCCCTACATTGGAAATATGCAGGCAGCGCAGGGATGAATGGCTAAAAAACAAGGAGAGCAAATAATGGTAGCAAAGACTATTTTAGAACAGCTTGGCAGCGGTAAGTTTATTGCCATGACGGGAAGCAAGGATTTTATAGATTTGGGAAACGGGTTAAGGATGAACCTTGCAAGGAACAAGACTTCCGCCAATCGGCTTGAAATCATTTTGGATAGAGAAACGGACACTTATACAATGAAGTTCTTCCGTCAGACATTCAGCAAAAAGACATTTGAAGTATCAAAAAAGGATATTGCGCTGCTGGAAGGTGTCTATTGCGATATGCTGGAAGAAATGTTCACTTCGGTTACAGGACTGTACACAAGGTTATGACAGGACGGGCGGTGAAAACCGCCCGGCACTACTTTTGACAGTGAGCAGGCGGCTCAAAAGTAGCAAAAAGCCCTCGTTAAACCCTCTGAATTTTCAGAGGGTTGTTTTTTTATGTTGTTATTTTAACGGCAAATCCCTATCTTAGCGCTGACAACGATCTGCAGGACAATAATATATAGAACTTCATGGAAGTAAAGAAAGCGATATTAGAGAAGTGGATGGTGGCGCAGAAGAAGCACTGTCTTTCAGACAAATATGTACAAATGGCAAGTGAACTCGGCTTAAATCCCAATAAGTTGGGAAAGATTGACAACCACACGCAGGAAACATGGAAAGTACCGTTACCGCAGTTCATCGAAGAGATTTACTACAAACGCTTCAAGCGGGAAGCACCCGAAACGGTCAAGTCCCTGAAGCAAATCATGGCGGAGCAGGAAAAGAAAAAGAAGGAGCAGAAGAAAGCCAAAGAGATACGCTGGAAAATTTGTTAGCAGGAAACAGATACTGCCAATGAATGAAAGCAGCTTAAAAGCAACAAAAGACCCTTTATATAACTTTCATTCTTTAATTTAATATCCCACAAATTAGCAAAGAATTAAAAAACACGTATCTTTGTTATGTAAGCTTTACATAACAAAGATACCAAAGTTCAACAAGGCTTTTTAGGTTTGTAAAAATTATTAGTTCTATAAATTGTTCTTTTACAGCATATCCTCACAATTTATTGATACGAATAAAATGTTTCATAAATGATGATGTGATTTCAAAAACAAATTCAATTTCCTCTTCAATTACATTATCGTTATGCTTTACATAAGAATTTTGGTATTTTGAAAAATACTCTATCAACTTTTGAAACATATTCCCCAATTCTTTAGACCCACCCCTGTCTTG
>ERZ780030.639-NODE-639-length-13678-cov-7.969170_pt1 | contig 13678 bp, 13 predicted proteins | sample MGYA00511857_ERZ780030 | MGnify/ENA primary metagenome ERZ780030 (study PRJEB29588, sample SAMEA2162530) | human gut metagenome | biome: human gut; feature: human-associated habitat; material: faeces | place: Denmark | collected 2008/2010 ... | reverse complement strand
AGACCGCTGCAGCGCTGATAGGGTAAGGATGCCGGGCCGCCCGTGTGCTTGCAGATTTAACCATCTACATCACCTCCCATCAGCTCCTTTAGCAGCCGATAGGCTTTCTGCCTGCGGGCGTTGACCGTCCGGCGTGCCATGTTCATACGCTCGGCGATCTCGCGGTCTGCCATGTCCAGGAAGAAGTACATCAGGAGGATGTCCCTTCCATCCTGGGGCAGCGCGTTCAGCGCCTCGGCAAGCCGGTCATCCTCGATCAGGATCACATCTCCCCCGACAGGGAAGAAAGTGTATTCCCAGGGATACCGGTCATAGGACGCAAGCTGCTCCATCGAATCCTCCGGCAGCTCGCTGAAAGCGACTTCGCGCGACTGCCTGCGGCTGATCTCCCGATAACCGTTGTAGGCCTCGCACTTCAACACTTTCTTGCGGAAGCTGTCAAAGGCGTGCTGCTTGTGTTCGTAGTGGCGGTCAGGTGTCATTGTCTCACCTCCCTTCTTGCCGGGAGGCAGGTCATTACTTCCCCTTTCGCCCACTACTCGTCTGCTGGGGGCACCTTTTGGCTGGTTCCCCTGGAAAAATTTCAAAAAAACTTTTTTACCGCTCATGGTATGTGCTCCTTTCGTTTCGTTCGGGTTGACAGGACCGGATCGAAACGGAAGGGGCGGGGAGCGGCACCGGGGCAACAAAAAAGCACCCGGACAGCACAAAGCTATTCGAGCGCAAAAAGTACGATATTCAGTTAAAAAGCGACGATTTTCGCATCCATCGTTAGACTGTACCCACTGGACAGCCTGAATTTTTTTGACAGTTGCGAAAATACAGTCAGAATTTGTCGGCGGTCAGATCGTATCATGGCAGCTCCCTCCTGTAAGCCGCCGTACCTGCCAGCGCCAGCGCGTCATCCCTTTTGAGGGCAAAAAGAACGGCGGCCTTGAAATATCATTCAAAACCGCCGATGGGGGATCAAACCTTAAAATAGGCGCACGAAATTATCTGCCCCGGTCAAACGGTTTTTTTCTTTCCCCGGACGGGGCAGATAACTTATTATGCAGAGCGGAGCCGATGTGCGCTAATCGGTTCCATGTACTTTTTCTTTCAACTTCTGAAAGGAATCTTCACTGATGGCGTGCTCCATCCGGCAAGCCTCCTGTTCTGCCGTTTCCAGATCAACGCCAGCGGCCACAAGCTGCTCTGTAAAAAATCGATGCCGCTCATAGATTTTCTCGGCAACCTCACGTCCCACTTCGGTTAAATGCAGGCAATAATCCTCGTCCATTGTGAGAAATCCGCCCTCACGCAAGGTTTTGATCGCATGACTAACGCTGGGTTTAGAAACCTCCATGTGCCGGGCAAGGTCAATAGAACGTACCATACCATTTTTCTTTTGCAGCATCAGTATAGCTTCTAAATAGTCCTCGCCCGACGCATATAATTTCATTGCCGCCTCCTTCCCATGGCTATTTTAATTTCCATCCAATCGCTTTCTTGCGAATACCAATGAAATCTGCATAAATGCCAGGCTGCCTTATCAAATCCTCATGTTTGCCCGTTTGAACGATGTGGCCACCTGACAATACAAAAATCTGATCCGCATTTCTGACTGTTTTTAGCCGATGAGCTATCATAATAACCGTTTTATTCTTCGTCAGCTCTGAAATAGCGCCCATCAGAAGATTTTCATTCTCTGGATCAACACTTGATGTAGCTTCGTCTAAAATGATGATAGGAGCGTCTTTCAAGATTGCTCTGGCAATCGAAATCCGTTGCTTTTCACCGCCGGACAATGTAGCGCCTCCCTCACCAATAACGGTGTCGTAGCCATCAGGCAGACTCATAATAAAATCATGGCAGCACGCCTTTTGAGCTGCTTTTACAACTTCGTTATGGGAAGCCGCTGGATTGCCGAATTTGATATTATTTTCTATGGTATCAGCAAAAAGATATACCTTCTGGAATACCTCACTGATATTGGTGAGCAGACTGTCCAGTGTGTAATCCCGCACATCTACACCGCCGATTGTAATTTTTCCATCGTCAACATCCCAGAATCGAGCGATTAGGTTACAAAGCGTACTTTTTCCGGCACCGGACGGACCGACGATAGCCGTTACGGTTTTTTCGGGAATAGAGAGGCTCACATGATCCAGAATCCTGTGTTCTCCATAGGAAAAAGAAACATCATCAAAAACAATATTATAATTTGGGGGATTGATAGGTTTACCATGTTCGTCCATAACGGGCGTGTTATCAATTTCGTTTACCTTGTCAATCGAAACATCCAGTAACCGCAGGAGAGAGGAAGTATTCCCCGCCGACTGAAGCTGACTAAAGAGCATAAATGATGCTACTGTCATAAGCAGGCAAATGGAAAGCTCCATCGTTCCATTCAGGTAAAAGTACAACCCCTCCACTATAACAAGAATACTTGTTCCGTAGAGAATGATTTGTTGCAGCATATTGTAAGGGACGAATGTACGCTCTAATTTCAGATTTTTATCCTTGCTGTCCAGAATTGCCTGTCTCATTTTGCTATTGGAATTTTGACCGAGATTAAAGGATTTTACAATCAGCATCCCTTGAACGTATTCCAGCACATTAGAAACGAGGGCCTCCTGGGCCTGCTGTCTTTGTGGCGAAACCGTTTCCGATTTTTTCTGTAACCGGCCGATGCACCATGTAAAAAGCAGAATCCCGCACAAAATCGTCAGTCCGATCCGCCAGTCGATACAGAGCATAACAATAGTAATAATCGCTGCATGGATATAGCCGCCTAATATGTTGGTTAGCACCATGGACGCATTATTTTCAATATCGCCCATAGTCGTAGTGACGACAGAAGTCAAATTCCCCAAATTGTGATCGTTGAAATACCCCATCGGCATATATTTCATGCGATCTCCAATATGAATCCGTTTCTCCGCGCACATAAAATATCCAATTTGCACCTTGCCGAAATCTGAAATGTAGCTGCAATAAATTTTAAGCAGCATACTTGCCAGGGTGATTCCAAATATCATCCAGATCATAGACGTAGTAAAACCGTCTGTTAAACCCGAAAAAACCATGGCTAATGCTCCAAAGGACATCATATCAAAAAGGGAGTGCAGGACAGAAAAAAGGATAGCTTTTTTCATTGTCCCCTGCATTTTCCCTGAAAACTGATAAATCTTGCTTAATGTCTTTATCATCTTCGCACCTCCTACGCCACATCTTTTGTGTCCATGTGCGCTTTCCACATTTCCTGATAGAGCGTACAGGAAGTCAATAAGTTTTCATGTGTTCCTTCGTCAATAATCTGCCCATCTTTTATGACAACAATTTTATCTGCATCGGTAATCGTAGAAAGACGGTGCGCAATCATCAGAACGGTTTTCCCGGCAATCACTTTTGCCATTGCCTCTTGAATTAAGGCTTCATTCTCGGCGTCAATGTAAGCGGTTGCCTCGTCAAGAATAACAATCGGCGCATTTTTCAGTACAGCGCGGGCAATCGCAATTCTCTGGCGCTCACCGCCCGACAAGTGACCTCCTGCACCTCCGACAACTGTATGGAATCCATTTTCCAGATTCAGAATGAAATCATAGCAGCCACAATCTCTGGCAGCCTGATATACTTCTTCATCCGTTGCGGATGGTTTTCCCATACGGATATTTTCTAAAACAGTTTCGTCAAAAAGATAGTTGTCCTGTGAAATATAAGCGATGTTATCCATAAGCTGTGACAACGGAATTTTGCGAATATCTGTTCCGTCTAACTTGACAGTTCCGTTTGTTACATCCCAAAATCCCGCAATCAGCTTCGTAATGGTAGACTTGCCGCCGCCACTGGGACCGACAAAAGCGGTAATGCTGTTTTCTGGAATAGAAAGGTTGATATTTTTTAGCAACGGCTTTTCGCTTTCATACGAAAAGCTGACGTTTTCTAACACAATATTGGAAGAATGAATAGACACCGGCGTTTCCGGGCGATCCAGTTCTTTTTCATCCAATACGGCGCACAATTCCCCGACTACTGATTTCATTTGAGAAATGCTGTCCGTAAAGTTCATGGCATTTAAAATTGGTGTGATAATACCCAATGACAGCACGATACAGGTAACAAATGCCGGAACGCTCAGGCTCCCGTTCCGGTACAGGACACAGCCAATAGGAAGAACACACACTAACACACTGGGCCAGATTGTAACAAGCATGGATTTGTAAAGCTGCACGCTTTTCATCCAGTTCACAGCATAGGCCGCATTATCTTCAACGGCATCTGAATATTTCTGGTAAGAATTAGCAGACTGATTAAACGCCTTAATGACTTCTATTCCGCCGATATACTCAACCACAGTGCTGGTCATTTTACGCACGCGCATAATAAGACCCTGGAATTTTTCTTCATATCCATTTGCCATTCCCTTATAGCACAACATACCAATCGGCAGGGTAATCAATGCAGCCAGCGCCATTCTCCAATCCAAAAACAGTAGGTAAATCAGAATACAAATCGGAATACAGAGATTCGCTGTCAGCTCCGGTACTAAATGCGCAAGGGTCGTTTCCATTCCCTCCACACGATCTACCAAGACATTTTTTAATTCTCCCGATGGGGTGTTAATCATATAGCCCATCGGAACCCTGGTAAGTTTATCTGCTAGTTTCAGGCGGATCTCCGCCAGAGTTGCGAAAGTGGCCGTATGGGAAACTAAAGTAGAGAAATTTGCAAAGCATACTTTCCCAAGGAAACCAATTCCCGCAATCAGACACCACTCCATATAGACGGACACAGATGTCTCTCCATCCATCAAGAGAATCACAATTTTTGAAACTGCAAAAAACGGCAGCAATCCGGCGGCAACACCCAGGATTGCCAAAATCACTGAAAGAACATATTCACCCTTATATGGAGCGGCAAGTTCCATCAGTCTGGACATGGGATTATCTTTCTTGTCCATTTCACATACGCTCCTTTTCATAAAAATAGAGGCTGGTTAAACACTTCTAACCAACCTCTATTATATCTATTCGGCTATTTTCTGCCACTCTGATAGGGCGTTAAACCCTCCATTTAGACATTGGATTATATTTATTCCGCAGGCTGTACGTTATCGATCTCAAAGAACTGTGGCACGCTGGAGAAAGTATATCCGGCGATTTTGGAGGAATTATATACAACCAGATCCTTAGAATAGGAGATCGGAAGGTCAATCACATTGTCGTTGGAAACATTCAGTGCAGTAGCAATCGCACTCTGAACCACTTCGGGATCAGCAGAGGTGGAGAACGCATTTACCGCATCCGAATAGCTCTGGAAATCCTCAAGTGCCTGCAAGGAAATAGCATGAGGATCAGCACCGAGGGATTCCTGCAGGAACTTGTGCGGTTCAGTATAAGACCCTTCTGTATTCCATGTTGTAATGTCATAATTTCCTGCAACGCCTTCGGTCCACCAGGTCATCTGATCCTGGCCGGTAGTGGTTACGTCAATACCAACCTCTGCAAGCTGGGTCTTAATTGCAAGAGCCATGTCCTGTGCAAGAGAAAGATCAGTCCAATAGGTGTAATTCAGGGAAAGCTGCTGTCCATCTTTTTCACGGATACCAGTGCTTTCATTCATCACCCATCCAGCTTCATCCAGAAGTGCATTTGCTTTATCCAGATCATAGCTCCATGTGCTGTTATAAGTAATGTCTGTGTAGGGCGCTCCGGGTGCAAACAGGCTGGTGGCCGGAGTTTCGTATCCATAGGTCAGGCCCTTGGTGATTTCTTCCTTATTGACAGCGTATGCAATCGCCTGGCGAACCTTAAGATCGCTCAAAATTTCGCTGGACGCATTCAGAACCAGGTTCCGGGTCAGGGTATTTCCATCATTGATTGCGCCCTCGATCCCATCCAGAGAAAGAGCCTGATTATAGTCATCATAGCTGAGAAGGTCAGCACCGTAAATCAGGTCAACCTCACCAGTCTGTAATGCCTGAAGTCTGGAAGATGCCTCCGGGATATACTTTATGACAACTTCATCATAGTAAGGAGCTTCGCCCCAATAGTTTTCATTTCTGACAAAACGGGTGCAGTCGCCGGAAATCATTTCTTCGCGGATGTACGGACCGGTGCCGACAACATCTGTGAATGTCTGGAAGTTTTCAGCTTCAAACACATTCGGGGACATCATGCCGGCAACATTCTGGAAGCAGAAGTCATTGATATAAGAGAAGCAGGGAGCGGCATAATGAACAGCCACCGTGTACTCGTCAACAACCTCTACGCTTTCAATGTTGTAAATGCCTTTAATACCGCTAAAATTGGGGTTGGAGCGGTCAAAATCCAGAATTGCCTTTACGCTCTCCGCATTAAAAGCGGCTCCATCTGTAAAAGAAACATCCTGACGGAGTTTAAAGGTAAGGACAGTATTTGTGTCATCCCATCCCCATTCCTCGGCCAGTTCGGGAACAATTTCCCCGTCCTCGTAGGCAACCAAAGTCTCATAGACCAGACCGCAGGCGATATTATTCTCCTTGTTCATGGTCAGTGTCGTAAGGTTGTCCAGTTCCTTTGCTGTGACGATCGTCAGTACCTTCGCTTCGTTTTCACCGCCAGTCTGCGTCTGATCGGAGGTATCATTCTGACCACAGCCGACCATAGACAGAAGCATACTCACGCCCAATGCAGCGGCGAGAAGTTTCTTGTAAATCTGTTTCATGTTATCCTTGTCCTTTCTGGTTTGATAATTGATCTATTAGATAGCCTTGCTCGGCGATCCGTCCCTCCCGCATGATGATAATCCGATTTGCAATACGCATTGCGTCCTTTCTGCTATGCGTAATGAAAATGCAGGAGCTGCCGGATAGCTTCACAAAGTTCTCTACTAAAGTAAGTACGGCATCCGCCGAAATCAGGTCAAGCCCGCTGGTCACTTCATCCATGATTAAGTAATCTGGTTCCACGGCAATCGCCCGAAGCAAAGAGAGACGCCTCTGTTCGCCGCCCGAAAGCTGACGGACAGGAGTTTCCAAAAGCCCATAATCCATGTGTACGGCATCCATCAAATCTAAAATATGTTTTTTTCTCTCAGCTCTTTTCTTATCAGTTAAGTTCACCAGTGCTTCTTCCACATTTGCGTATGCGGACCTGGCAGGATTTAAAGTGCCGGAAGAATCCTGAAAGACCGCCTGTATTTTTTTACGATGCTGTTTCCATGTTCGATAATTCCAACAGGTTATATCTTCACCATCCAGTAATATCTTTCCCGAAGTGGGTTTCTCAAGTCCAATCAGAAGTCTTGCGAGCGTACTCTTTCCTGATCCGCTTTCTCCCTCAATAGCAATATTTTCGCCCTTGCTAAGACGGAGATTGATGCCCGAAAGTGCATTGAAATCTCCCTGATTCGCATTATGATATACCTGATTTACATTCTGGATTACAATTTCTCCCATTTCCATTCACCCCGACTTTCCCTATGGCTCAACGCGGAAAATTGTTTCATCCAGTCTGTCTGCGGACTTGACAAGAGTTTATCCATCGTTCCATGCTCAATAATTTTTCCAGTTCCCAGAACATAAACGTTCTGACATAAGTTTTTAAGTGCGGCCACATCATGGGATACAAATAATATGCCTTTGTCCTTCATTTGCTCCTGCATGATGAGAAGCAATAAATCCCTGTTTTCTTCATCCAATGCAGCGGTTGGTTCATCGGCTAAAACATAATCCGGCGACATTCCCAATAAGATTGCCGCAGCTACTCGTTGTAGCATTCCGCCTGATAGTTCAGACGGATACGCCCCCAAAATCCGATCCGTGTCTTTTAGATTCACGGAAACCAGTTTCTCTTTCGCCAGGTCAGTTGCTTCACTTGTATTCAAATGCAAACGATTGACAAAGGTTTCCCGCATCTGATAACCGATTTTTAATCGGCTGTCAAAAGCCGTCATAGGGTTCTGGGGGATAAATCCAAGCTTTTTCCCACAAAGCTCACGATGTGACTTGCGGGAAAGATGTGCTAAATCTATATCGTCCAACAAAATCTTCCCGGCATCAATATGACAGCTTGTATGAAGCATTCCCAAAATGCTCCGCAGCAAAGTTGTTTTTCCAGAGCCGCTTTTACCTGTAAGTCCAATCACACGGCCTGCAGGAATTTCCATAGATATGTCTTTCAGAAGGTAGCGGCCTGACCGTTCCTTGACATCTAACTGTTCAATTTTTAACATCACTCTGCCTCCTTCGTTGTCAACTGCCTGCCAATGACGTTAAAGCAGAGTGTCGATAAAATTACCGCCCCTATTGGATAGAGAATCATGGTCGGGTGAAGAACCAAAGCACCCCTTGCGTCTAAAATCATACTTCCCCAATCTACTACATTATCACCAAGCCCTAATCCAATAAAGGAAAATCCGGTAATAGCCAGAATCATATCCGCACAGGAAAGGCACAGAAAGCGAATCATTTCGGCAATCAAATTCGGGAAAATATGAATCAGCATGATTCTGAGCTTTGAAGCGCCGGAAGCGATTGCACACATGACATAGGCTTTTCCCATTTCCATGTCGGTACGGGTACGAACCAGTTTTATGTATCTCAAAATGTAAGACACAGTGAGCGCGACAAGAGTAGTTTTCGCTCCGCTGCCCCAGGCTCCAATAAACACAATTAAATACGCAATCGGGGGGATGGCTGTAACAGCGTTAATCAGGCCATCAATAAGTGCATTTTCTTTCATAACGGCCCGGCTTGTCACCATTCCGATAACAGTGCCAAGCAGAAAAACAATAAGAGAGCCTCCTAATACAATCCCCAGCGTTGTCCAGCCACCATAAAGAATCCGTGACAGAATGCAGCGCCCTAAAGCATCCGTACCAAACGGATATTCTACGCTGGGATCAGCATATCTCTCCAACAAGTTTGATTTCATTGGATCGTTGGGTGCAAATAAAAATCCGGCAAAAAAGAAAATAATCACAAGGGTTGGAATGAAAATCGCACACCATTTCCGAAAACGCTTCGTTTTCATTTACGCCACCCCCTTTTTACGCCCGATTGCCCACTGCACCAAGTCAGCGGCAATGTTGCAAAGAGCAATCGCCAGCGCCAGAAAAAACACCTCGGCGTGTATCATGGGAGTATCGCGATCAAGCACATGGTTTACAATCAGATAACCAAATCCCGGAATTGAAAAAATGGATTCAATCACCGTTGCGTTAGCCAGTGCCAAACCAATGCTTTGTAAAAAGTTTGGAACTAAACCCATCGCTGCCCGCGGGAAAAAATGGCACAGCAAAAGCCTTTTTTCCGAAAGCCCACGGCAACGGGCATAAAATGCGTAATCCTCGTTGCTTTCATGCTCCAGAGCATCCATCAGAAGCGGCGTATAGAAAGAAGCCCCGAATACGCCAATGCAGATTGCCGGAGATATGTAGCTGAGTAGGGTTGTATTTCCTGCCACAGAAATTAAGGACTTTTGAACAGCAAAATAATCCAGATAAACGGTTGCCAAATAGAAAGAGGGTATGGACACACCCAAAATGCACAAAAGCCTGACTGCCTTTTTCGGAAGTTTCCAGGGAAGTAAAAAGGCAATACAACTAACGATTACAATGAAAACAACCTGAAAGATAGATGCCAGAGCTACAATTCCAAGCGTTTTCGGAAAGGCTGTGGCAATATCCGTCCAAACATCATGTCCATTTGCCAAAGAAACGCCTAAATCAAAATGCAGTAAGTCCCATACCCAACGGCCATACTGGACAAGCAATGGTTTATCAAACCCCAACTGAATCCGAATCTTTTCAATCTGTTCCGCTGTGGGGTTTCCGATCATCCTCTTTGCATAAGCTGTGGCTGGATCAACGGATGACAGTCTCATCAGCAAGAAAGACAGTAGAGTTACAAACAATAAAGTAAATATCAGCTCAACCAGTTTCCGTAGGATATATTTTCTCATATCCCGTTTCATAATACCGACTCCTTCTAGAGTTAGAGGAGGCTAACCTCCATGTAAAAAGAAAGAGCGTCTGCACGACGATCTTAAATCATCTGCTCGCACAGATGATAGTATATTGTATCTGCTATTTTGCCGCCACTCTAAAAAGACCAAACATCCCCTATTTGGACAACTTTTTTCGGAACTCGGAAGGCAGTTCTCCAAATTCTTTTTTGAATACCTCGGAAAATTTACTGGGATTATCATATCCCATTTTAGCCGCAATTTCTGTTATGCTGTCAGAAGTATCCCGAAGCAAGATCGTGGCAGCCTGCATACGATAGGATTTCATATAAGCATAAATAGAACACCCATAGACGCCCTTGAAGCAAGCCTTCATGGAGGTAAGAGGAATTTCAAATTTTTCTGATAGCTCCTGCAAAGTATAATGGTTGCGAAGATCAACTGTCATATATTCCTGTATTTTCTTTATTGTCTGTACTTGATTTCTTACAAAATATCTTCGTTCTTCCTGGTAATCCTGAAGCGAAACCTGATTCAGAAACATCAGCAATTCCAACACTTTCACTTTTAAATAGTAAGCGATCATCCGAGGCTCCACCCGATAAAGTTCCGAAAAAATATGTTCAATTTCGCTTTGAGTTCTTAATACAATGCAGGTATCATTCTTGCAAAACTTATCTGCAATCGAAAAGACATCTATATTCAGACCTCCAATCACACTTTCTATCCGCTTCATAGTTTGATCTGCCGTAGGCAGATCAATAGTAATAGAAATGCCGTGATAATGCGACAACGGAAAGTAAGTTGATGTAGTTTCGTTTGTCAGGCGGTTAATTGCAAGATCGCCAGCACCGACATACTGATAATCTCCATTAGCAAATTCGCATTCAAAACGTCCCTCCCGGCAATGATTGATTTCAAGTACATCAGAGTGCGGAAGCTTGTTTTGATTCTGTCCATCGCTCATGTGAAAATCATTATAGAATAATTCAATACCCGGAAGAATTTCATAGCGAGTGATAACACCCTCTCCAGTTACATTTTTCATTCTGTAAATGGAGCAGCCATCTTCGCTGACAATTTTTTGAATTTCCGGGTCAAAAAAGTCTGTAAATTGCTGTTCGCTCATTTGTATTTCCTCCTGGGGTTAGCATAGGCAAACCACGGTTAGTATAGCATCTTTTCATGGCCGCAGTCCATAGATATTTTTTGAATTTTGAAGTATGCGTGTTGATCAGCTTTTTATGAAAAGCGGTGTGCCGAAATCAACGATAGGGAATGTTATCAACTGTTCGTATGAATCCGTGAAGCTGCGGATCATCCATGAAATGTGCCAGGGATTAGGCATTACGTTGTGTGATTTCTTCCAGTCTCCATTGTTTGATGACTACCATCTGGACCCTTGAACTCCGATACGCCCGTTGGGGATGTGTCGGAGTTTTTGTTTGTGGAAATGCTGGACGGAGGGCGCTGTTCCTCCGTTTTTTCTTTGCGGAAACAGCCATTTTGCCCCGTTCAGATTGTAGTATTAGTAGAGGGAGAAATCGAAGGTAGGGTTTCGATAGCAAGCACAGCAAGCGAGTACCCGCTTGCGATTTTTCGGATTTTCAGGTCCCTTGCCCGAAAATGAAAAATGCTTGTTGGGATAATCCCAAACCCTTATGAAGAACGGAGGCGGCGCATGGCAAACCGAAAGCGGAATATCCAAATGAAATTCTATGTTACGGAGGATGAAAAACGGCTCATAGACGAAAAAATGAGCCAGTTACCGACACGCAGATATGGCGCATATCTCCGCAAGATGGCGATTGACGGATATATCATCTATACGGACACCGCAGATATCAAGGCATTTACCAAAGAGCTTTCCGCCATCGGTCGGAACATCAACCAGATCGCCAAGCGAATCAACGCCGGAGGTCCTGCGTATCAGGCCGACATGGACGAGATACGGGAAAGGCTGGACGAGATATGGCAGTTACAAAGACACATCCTATCAAGTCAACGCTGAAAGCAGCCATTGACTATATCTGCAACCCGGAGAAAACAGACGGGAAGCTCCTGGTATCCGCCTATGGCTGCGCCGCCGAAACTGCGGATATCGAATTTTCCTGGACCCGCCGCCACGCCATCGACAAGGGAACAAACTTGGGGCGTCACCTGATCCAAGCCTTTCAGCCTGGGGAGGTTACGCCGGAACAGGCCCATGAGATCGGCATGGAGCTTGCAAAAGAAATCCTGGGCGGCAAATATGAATTTGTACTTACCACCCATATAGACAAAGATCATGTTCATAACCACCTGATTTTCAATGCGGTCAGCTTTGCGGATCACAAGCACTATCATTCCAACAAGCGGAGTTATCACTATATCCGCCGCACCTCCGACCGGCTTTGCAAGGAACACGGTCTGTCTGTCATCATCCCCGGACAGGACAAGGGCAAGAGCTATATTGAACATCAGGCTGCGCAGAACGGCACCAGCTATAAGACAAAGCTGAAAGTGGCCATCGACCGACTCCTGCCAGCCTGTTCCGATTTAGAAGAACTGCTTCGTCGCCTGCAGAGAGAAGGCTATGAGATCAAGCGGGGCAAATATATCTCCGCCAGAGCGCCGGATCAGGAACGATTCACCCGTCTGAAAACCCTGGGTGTGGACTACACCGAAGAAGCCCTTGCTGCCCGGATCGCCGGACACGCCAGACCTTCCCGCCAGCCGAAACAGCAGGACGGAAAGATCAGCCTGCTCATTGATATTCAGAACAACATCAAGGCGCAGCAGAGTGCAGGCTGCACCCACTCGGCGAAGCTGAACAATCTGAAACAGGCCGCCAAGACCATGAATTTCCTGACCGAACACGGGATAAGCAGTTATGGAGAACTGGAAAGCAAATTGACCGCAATATCCGCACGCAGGGATACCGCTCATGCAGAGATCAAGCGGATAGAAAGCAGAAGTGCCGAACTTGCCCTTGTGATGAAGCATGCCGGCACTTACCGTCAGCTAAAGCCGCTTTATGACCGATACCGTAAATCGAATGATAAAGAAAAGTTCCTGCGGGGGCATGAGAGCGAGATCATCCTTTTTGAAGCGGCCGCCAGAGAATTGAAACGGCTGGGGGCTGTACCGCTGCCGACAACAGAAAGCATGAAAACGGAGCTTGCCAATCTCAGCGCAGAAAAGGAACGCCTTCTTGCGGAGTACAAAACCGCAAGAACCGAAGCCCAGGAATACGAGACCGTCAAGCAAAATGTGGATGCACTGCTGGCCGTTCCAAAGGAACAGGAACAACAGCGGCGGCATGAACTTGAATAAATTTCTTTGAAAGACGCTGGGCGCAGCTCCCGGCATCCTGTATAATGGAACTGCGGAAGGAGGTTTTACCGATGACAAGAAGCGAAGCAATCAAAGCATTATTCTTCAAAAGTGTACTGCCCGTGACCGTGGCACTGATCCTGTATTGTATCTTCAAATCCGCCTGCATGAAGAACGGAGAGCTTGACTATGTATGGCTCTGGATACTCTGCGGGCTGCCGTTTGGCCTCCATCGGATGTGCCTCTGGATCGTGCCGGGCGGCGGCTCCCTGGGTGGAGGGATCGCCCTGTTTGCATTGAACTTTATTATCGGTGGTGTGATCGGTGGTTTCATTCTGGCATGGCGGTTGATCGTGGCAGTGTGGTATGTGCCGCTGACGGTGTACCGGCTGATTGTTGGCCAACTGTAAACGCAAACAAAAAATGTGAGGTGG
>ERZ780030.632-NODE-632-length-13817-cov-3.719154_pt1 | contig 13817 bp, 8 predicted proteins | sample MGYA00511857_ERZ780030 | MGnify/ENA primary metagenome ERZ780030 (study PRJEB29588, sample SAMEA2162530) | human gut metagenome | biome: human gut; feature: human-associated habitat; material: faeces | place: Denmark | collected 2008/2010 ... | reverse complement strand
AGGGTCAATAACATTCATTTTGATATTTATGGCATTAGCAATGCACTGGATTCTGTATTAGTAGATATAGGTATGCCGTATCTGTTTGTTTATTCTTTTGTAGATGAGAGAATAAATAATGTTTTTGTTCCACAGAAGGAAAATGTAAAATTTACATATGAATACTTACATTCCATTCTTTTGAAATATTATACTAAGTGATATTTGTTTAATTATTGGTATTCATAATAATGCAGTACGTAAAACACGGTTTGTTATTTACTACTCTATGCTTACTATTAAGCATGGCGCATGTGGTTACGCCTGAACTTTCAAGTGGGGAAACTATTATTCAATGGGTGTGGTTTGGAAAGGTTTTACCCTTCACGGCTGGTTCTATTATTGCAGTTTGTTTGATGCAGCTATATGAAGGGGTACCTTTGAGAAAGGCATTGGGTTTTCCTTATTTTTTTATTTACTTTTCTTGGAGTTTAATGTTTTTTGGTATGGTAGAAACTGTATGGGGAATGAGGCAACTGTATGGTTTTACGGCTTCGGGACATTCTCATTATGCGTTGACTGGCTCTTTTTTCAATCCTGGTCCTTATGCCGGATATTTGGCAATGATATTACCGATATGCTTATATCATTATTTGAGGGTGCCGGAAAAGTGGAGATATTTATGTAAGTCACTAAAGATAGAAAAAATTACAGCTGCTGTGGCGGGTATGCTTATTCTTTGCGTATTGCCTTCCACTATGAGCCGCTCCGCCTGGATAGCTGCGGCAATAAGCTGTATCTGGGTGGCATATATGCATCGTGACAAACGGAAGTGGAATATATTGTGGCGTCGCTATAAAAAGCGTTATATATTGTGGGGAACCGGGATATTTTTAATTCTGTTGTTGGCTGCTGCGGGAATGTTCTTTTTAAAACCCGATTCAGCATTGGGGCGTCTGTTTATGTGGAAGATGACTTGCCGGGCCATCGCTGCTCATCCGTGGGGATGTCATACCGGATTCGCTTGTGCTTATGGTGGGGCTCAGAGTTTATATTTTGCCTCAGGGAACTATGCTGCTTGGGAAGAACGTGTGGCAGGAAGTCCTGAATATGCATTTAATGAGTATCTGGAGTTTGCCCTGACGTATGGTATTGCTATGTGTATATTGGCGCTGTTTGTAATCTTTGGTTGTCTTTGGATCGGAGTGAGACTCCGTCGCTATGGTGTCTGTGGTGCCCTTATCTCCTTGCTTGTATTTTCTTTTTCTTCCTATCCGCTGCATCTTCCGGCTTTCATTGTCGCTGGTATATGTTTGCTTCTTGCCTGTGGGATAGGTGATGTAATTGGTAAGTATCTTATTCTGTGTGTTTGTCTGGTGGTGTGGCTCGGAGGCTATACGGAAAAATGGACGCAAGAAAAAGACGCTTGCCGGGACTGGATGAATGCGAGAATACTCTATCGCTCGGGGGCTTACGAAGCTGCCAACAGGGCTTATGAAAAGCTTTATCCGTCTTTGAGGAATAAAGGAACATTCTTGTTTGAATATGGACATAGCTTGCACAAATCCGGTCGTTATGACGAATCTTTTGAGTGTTTGGATCGGGCACGGTTGTATAGTAATGATCCGATGATATTGAATATTATGGGTAAAAATTGCCAGGCGTTGCATGAATATAAATGTGCCGAGGCTTTTTTTCTTATTTCTGTCAGTCGCCTGCCGGGCAGAATCTATCCTTACTATCTACTGGCTAAACTCTATTCTGAACCGAATTATCGGGATAAAGACAAATTTGAGGATATGAAATGGAATGTGCTGAACCGGACGCCCAAGGTTCATTCCACGGCCATTGAGGAGATGCGTCAAGAAGTGGAGGAGATAGCGAAAAATTGGAATACGGATTATGTGGAACATTAAAAGAATGAGAAATAGAATATGGAAACTTATCATGATAACTGGAATGCTTGTTTGTTATTCCGCAATAAGCAACTGACTAAACAACTGAAAGAGTACCAGAATGCTTCGGTACTGGCTGAATGTTCTTCTTCCTTACTTGTGTCTCTGGGACAGTTGCTTCGCCTTCATCAGAACCCCTCCTATGGCATAATCCGGGAGGAAACTGAATGGACGAATCTGTTCACTGTCATTGATATGTTTTATGGCGGTTGCCTGTCAGAGCAGTTATCTTCATACGGGCTGAGTATGCAAGAGTTAAAGGTATGCTATCTGATTCGTGCACGGTTAGGAAATAAGGCTATTGCAGTTCTTTTTAATATTACTCCCTGTTCAGTGTTGAAGGCAAAGCAACGTATAAAAGGGAAATTGACTTTATCGGCTGCGGATTGTTTGGATAAGTATATACAGCAATATTGAAAAGACTGTTTATGAACTGAACGATAGCAATGCAGCTTTTATAATCTGTTCTTCTTGAAAAACAGTCTTCAAAATATAAAGAAAAGATTTGTACTTCTTGCTCTTTCTCTTGTGAATATAATGACATTTATCCTACCTTTTGGGTATCTTCCTGAATAAATACTAAATAAAAGTTCTTTGGAAAAGCAAATTGACAGAATGGAATTTGCAATTTGTCATGGCTTCTATAAAATAGCCATTATCCAATTGTAATTTTTTATGGCAGTTTATAGAGTGAATAAACTGAGTTTTTATATCTTTGGACATCATTAAACCACAATGAACAATGGATGAAACATTAAGGAAACAAATTGATGCTTGGACAGAAACTGACGAGCATGGTAGAATTGTTGATATGTTAGGACAGATTTCGCCTGAAGAAAGAGATTCTGAAGCTACAGGTTTGCTGGCACGTGCATATAACAACCTGGGTGAATATGAAAAAGCTTTGCCTTTCCGGAAGCGGGTGAAGGACTTTTGGAAGTGGTTTACCGATAACGAGGAGGAGCTCTCCCGGATTGTTGAGAACCGCGGGCAGCTTGACGGTGGTGATGCTGTTGAGTTTGTTACCGCCGGTACGAATTTGATAGATGAGGATGTACATTTTAACCTGGGTGGAGACTATGAATTCACATTCTCCGTAGAGGGCAATACACATTTGTTCTATCTCTATCCCTACATTGTGTCGCAAATGCCTGCACAATTCAAGGATAAATGGCACTTTTTTCCTTTCAATCAGGGGACGGATGCAAGTTTCTCTTTCGGCATGTATGGGGCGAATGTAGATATGGCTCAGGTGCAGGTATCTGCTGCTTATCAGGAAGATATCAATGCTTTCAATATCCATTTCTATGAAGAACAGTTATGCTCTCTGGAAGAAGCACAAAGCTATAATGCTTATTATATCATGATGGAGATTATGCTGGGTGAGGGACTTTCTTACCAGTATATTGCCAGTGTGGAGCGTGCAGATGCTCCATTGGAGAATATGATAAAGCTTCCTGAACTCAGAGCCTACATTACAGATACATTAAAGGCTCATGGTAAGGAGATATTTGATAATCCGCAGCAAGTCTATACCAGCTATCGTTTTGAGCCTCAGGAGAACGAGGAATTACGTTTTGACGTCATGGCAGGCAGCTCCTGCTTCCAGCCTTTGGTGGCCAATTATTATAATGGTTCCACAGAACTGTTCGACCGTTTGAATGGATTTGGTGCGCAGGCTGTATTTATCGCTTTCCCCTATGAAAATAAGGAAGAAGGTGATGGGAAGAAAGTGCTGGATTTCCGTTATGAACTGGAAGACCGCCTGGCGGCGGAATTGCTTGAACCGGAAGGTTTGGGACTTTTATTAGGGGGAGCTATCGGTACCGGTACCTGCTATATTGATCTTCTTTTGTTTGATGAGTCGGCATTTATGGAAAAGATTGTTCCATTTCTGAAAGACTATCCCCAATATCACTTCTATCTTTCCGACTTCCGTCAGGGTAGTGACTTGTGCAGACTGTATGAAACGGAGGATGACGAGTCTGAGGAATAAAATGAATCTATAATTATAAATATATCACAACCATGAGTATAGGTTTCAGATTAACAACGAAATGCAAAAGTATTTCTTCATTCCAGAAATTGTTGGATGTAGTTGCTGCCCGGCACGAGGCATCTGTCAGTCATACAGAAGATTATTCTGAATTATCAGTCTGCCGTTTAGGAAATATATTCTTCAATTATGAACAGGAAGAAGATGATATAGCTGTCATAGGTGATTGTCAGACTAACCTGTTGGGAGCAGGTTTTCATAAGGCTGCGATAGATATCGTTGACGAGTTGGTAGAACTGAGAGACTTCTCTACTGAGGTGGAGGACGATACGGAATATTATGAGCACAGGGACTTTGAGCGGATGCGTTCTGAACATTTCTATCGTTGGTTGAACGCCATCGTAGAACTCTGTTGTGAACGTCTGAAGGAGAATTGCAGCATGTCTGCCATTTGTTGGGATTGCAATAAGTACATGCCCCGTGGGATAGAAGGAACGGTGGTATCTTCTTTCGGAAGAATATGTCCGGAGCACTTAGTCGAACGGATAAAAGATGAAGGTATCGAGAGGTTGGCAAGCGAATTTTTCATGTGGAATAATGAAGAGCGTGATGCATTATTCTATCGGAATACGGCTTTGAGTGCCTTGTGGGAAGATTGCTATTTTATGCCTTCCGCGCGTAGCGAAGAAGATATGGAAATCAATTCGTTTATTATAGAAAACTTGGAGAAGGCTGCCGCAATGGATACGTCTCTTGCTTTCCCGAAAGAAGACTATCTGTTGCTTTGTCGTTTGGTGGAAAAAGAGCCGGTAGATGTTTCTGCATTGCCGGATTTCATAAGTGAATTTCCGATTGGTTATCGCAAGGACAAAGTGACCTATACATTAGGAAATCTGAAGTTTGATCTTCCGGGTAATTACCTTTATTTTGAAGAGGATGATTCTCGCGGGTATTATGATGGAGAAGACGAGAATTGGCATGTAGTGCGGATGTTGGCGTATTCTATGCCCGATGACGAAGCGGATTATCTGGAAGACGATGAGAATGTGCTGATTGAAGAGAAGTTTTTTGAAAACGGTAAGTGCAGGCTTTATGATCTGGGTGGAGAAGAAGACAGTGATGAATATGTGTGCCAGTGCCAGATTATCACTGAACATCAGTTCACCCTGTTTACTCTTTCGTGCGAGGGAAAGGATGAAGCAATGGGCTTTTCAGCTGACTTTATTGATCATCTGATTGCTACCAAAACGAACAAGCATGATAAGTTGCTTCAGCAAATAGAACAATGGAACGCGGACGATGAAGAACAGAAGATAATTGACGCTATTCTGAAAGTTCCTGAAGAGGAGAGAACTGCGGAATTGACGGGGCTTCTGGCGCGCTCATACAATAATCAGGGGAATTATAATGAAGCCATTGAACAGCTTCTTTCAGTAAAGGAAGAATGTAAGGAAGATGCGCTTTGGTTCTATCGACTGGGTTATGCTTATTATTATCTGAACCAACTGGATAAGGCGCAGAAAGCCTTTGAACGTTCATTGGAATTGGATCCCAGCGATGAAGATGCAAAGGAATACATTGAAAATTGTAAGAATGGTGTTTTGCCTCATAATCCTGAGATGTACGAAGAGGAGGAATTGGATGCTCTTGAAGCGCATATTGACAAGTTCTTTGGTCATTCGGATCATGTGTTCCATGAGATCGCCTCACCGGATATCCATGTGGATATCTTTATTGTCGAGCCGACGGCTGAAAGGAATTATTACACGCTGGTCACATCGGGCATGGGTGCCCATCGGATGAATGTACCTAAGGAACTGGCTGAGTATAAGCTGGAGCGTGCGGAGATAGTGGTATATTTACCTGCCGACTGGAATATTTCTGACCATGAAGAAAAGAATTACTGGCCGCTACGTTGGCTGAAGATACTTGCCCGTCTGCCCTTGGAAGAGGACTCCTGGTTAGGTTGGGGACATTCTGTACCTAACGGGAAACCGTTTGCAGAGAATACTCAGCTTTCCAGTGTATTATTGATCAATCCGGAGAATGTGGAAGAAGGAGCTGCTGTTTGCCAATTGCCTAATGGGGAAGAAGTGAATTTCTATCAGATGATTCCATTGTACGAAGAAGAAGTCAATTTCAAGATTCAGAATGGTGCGGAAACATTGTTAGGGAAGATGGGAGAAATAAGTGCAGTGGTAGATATTCATCGTTTGAATGTCTGCGAGGGATTTGGGCGGCCGAAAGAATAGGGATTTCACCACAGAGTAACACAGAGGTTCACAGAGTTCAATAATTTCTAAATCAAGAAAATAAAACTCTGTAAACCTCTGTGTTACTCTGTGGTGAAATCTCTTAATCCTGAGAAACAAAAGTGATAACGGAACGTGCAGGAATTACTGCTATCTGTTCGTTTTTCAGTTTCTTAATGGGTAGAAGATCTTCACCTGCTTCATCTGAGGTGCGGTAGCCTTGCCATGACTTTACTTTGGAACCATCCACTTTGAAAGTGAAATTTTTCTCCTGATCAGCGTAGTTGATAACTACCATTACCCATTGTCCGTTTGTATTCTGATAAGCAGAACACATGAGTCCTTGGGGATCAGTATCTCCTTCCGGGATTACCTGTCCGGATTTGTCTGTTGCCTTAATAGACATGCGTACAGCTCCCGGGCGTATAAAGCGGCTGTAATTACCTAATATCCATAATAATTTGGAGTCTTCCACTTTACCATCATGAAGATCGGGATCAGTGTATTCGCGTAGCAATCCGTCTTTGTAGTCACCTCCTATGGCACGCCACCACTGCCAGCTACGTGCTCCTGCATAAACAATGTCGTGATGAATGATACGGGCCACATAGAGGGCTGTTTTCATTGTATGATCAAATCCACCGCCTCCGCCAATTTCTTCATCGTTCCCCATAATGCAGGTTTCCGTTTGCCAGAAGTCAACTTTGTATTTGTCCAATGTATCACGTAACTGACGACGGTAATCTCTCAGACTTTCTAAAGGTGTATTTGTCCAATAGCTGTGCCCTGCAATGAGATGGGGGACATTCGGGGTATTTCCCAGATAAGTATCTACACTGTCGGGGCAGAAGAAAGATTGTATTTCGTATCCACGTTCATGGTTTGTCATGTGTGTGGAGAACATACAACGATAGTCTGACGCTTCGCAGATGGTGATTTCCGTATCAATACCCTCTTTCACAAACTCTTTGCTGATGAGGCGTACGGCACGGGCAATTTCTTTCTTTGTTGCCGGGGTACCTTCTTGTTTGGGACCTATCCAATTCCAGTGTCCGTCCGGTTCGTTGAAAGGGGAGAGGTAATCGAACTTAATGCCGTCTTTCTTTTCAACTCCTTTTATCACATTTGCCAGAAAACGGGCGAAGTCTTCATAATGTTCCGCTTTCAGATTCAGTGTGCCGTCACGTCCGGTGTTGGTGGCAAGTCCGTTTTGAGTGAAATAAACGGGTGGAGAGTTTAGGAAAGCAAGGAATTTATTGACTCCACGTTCCTTTGCTAATCGGAGGAAATTACGCTGTCCCTGTTGTTTGTCCCAATCATAACTTCCGTCCGGTTGCAGGAAACATTCGGTACGCATCCAAGGGGAGCCTATCTGACTGGCTTCGCCCTGTTCCGTGCTTCCTGCACCTACATTGAAGCGCCACAGAGAAAGCCCGATTCCTTTGGGTTTTCCGTTAGCGTCATTGTCATTACTGAACAACCAGTCAGCTACTTGATCCTGTTTCTCCTGAGGCCATTTGCCTATGATGTGCATGCTCCAGGCATCCGAAGCACTGAAATGATCCATGGTTTGCTGAGGCTGTTCGGGAATAATCTGATAGTTTATATCTGCTTGTGGTGAACACGAAGTAGTTATTGCGGCGAGGGCGAGTAATAATACTTTGTATTTCATATAAATATTTGTTTTTAGAGGGTTATTTAGCATTCAAGACAATCTCTGTTCCTTGTAAAAGTGGTGAAGTAAACTTTACGCGAATCTGACCTTTCTCACCCGTGGTCTGTATGTAGGTAAGTAGACGTCCGTGGAAGGCACGATGGCGATTATCGGTGTAGTCACTCATGTCGCTGTTATCGGAACCTTCGAGCCCCAGTAAATGTGCCGGACCTTCGATGGTACAAGTAATGTCATTATCGCCTAATTTCACTACGACACCCTTTTCATCTATCACTTCTACAATGAGATGCGCTGTAGCGCGGTTGCAAGATAGATTGGTACGATCGGCACTTACACGGAGAGCGTAGGGGCGACCGGAGGTTTTGATGGAATAGCTGGACAATATATTTCCGTCTTTATCGCAACCTTCGGCTTTCAATTCACCCGCCCGATAGGGAATATCCCAGTAGATGATACCTGTCTTTTCATCATAGGGTTTCATCTCACCTAGCACTTTTCCATCAAGTAACAGACGTGCTTGTGGAGCATTGGTATAGCAGACTACACGTATTTCCTGACCGGGATCATAGTTCCATATATCCCATGCATCGGGTGACAGGAAGGTACGCCGGGAGTTTTTGAAACGATCCGGTATGGGATAAGTACCCACATAAGTAACCGGTTTTTCGCACCATAAGGAAGCACGGAAGTGACCGCGGGGTTTGGGGAAACTACCAAAGTCGAGCAATCCGGTATATAGTCCGCGTGAGGGCCATGCACCCGATTCACCAAGGTAGTCGGTACCCGTCCAGATGAATTGTCCGAAGATGAATTCTTTATCCTTTACGGCATACCAGGCTTCAAGACCGGAACCGTTTTCGCTACCATAAATGACACGGTTGGGATAGGTGGCATGATCTTCATCATAGCGGTTTTCAGTATAGTTGTATCCTACTACATCGATGGCTTCGGGATATTCTGTTTGATTGGACATAACAACTCCTGCCAGTGCTCCCGTTACGGGGCGTGACGTATCGACAGCACGGACGCATGCAGCCAGTCGTTTGGCTATCTTTCCGATACGCATGGCATCAGGAGCATCCGGTTTGTAACCGCCAAACATGGGTTGATTGATGGTTGATCCGTCAAGAATAGGATGCGAGTAAGGATCATTCGGATAATCTACTTCATTACCAATACTCCACATGAAAATGGAAGGATGATTGCGGTCGCGACGTACCATATCGGTTACATCCTGTTCAATCCATTCTTCGAAGAAATCGAAAGAACCGTCATAGGCGGGTTCCCCCTTATTCCAGCCTTTCACCCATTTACGTTTCGGGAATTCCCATTCATCGGATGCTTCATCCATGATGAGAAGTCCCAGTCGGTCGCATAGATCATATACAACGGGAGCCTGTGGATTGTGGCTCATGCGGATAGCATTTACACCTATTTCTTTCAGATTGTTTAAACGGCGCTCCCATACTTCCGGAGGTACTACAGCACCGAGTACACCGGCATCATGATGCAGGCATACACCCTTGACCTTCATCCAGTTGTCATTGAGCGCAAATCCTTTATTAGGGTCAAACTTCAGTGTACGGAGTCCTACTTTAGTCTCACATCCATCGATACGTTGTCCATTGCTGAGCAATTCCGTTTTTAGTGTATAAAGGTAAGGATCGTCCAGATTCCAACGGTGAGGGTTAGTTATTTTCAGTGTGAGATTTTCTTTAGTAATACCTTCTTTACCGTCAGAAACACGAGTGCGGCGTTGCGCTACTTGTTTGCCGGCAGCATCGTATAGTGTAGCTGAAAGTTCAAGTCTGTCGTTGGTTGCTATGTGTTTCTGTACTTCCATATCGACGGCTATGGTAGCCTGTCGGGTGGTCAGAGAAGAGGCGTGCGCATGCCAACCTGTGCCCCATTGTGCCAGGCGTATTTCAGGAGCGGCAATTAGCCATACGTCACGATATATGCCCGATCCTGTATACCAACGGGAATCAGCATAGCGGCTATGGTCCACACGTACACTTAACACGTTGTCCCCCTCTTTCAGATAAGGAGTCATGTCGTAGAGAAATGAGATATAACCGTTAGGGCGTTTGCCAAGCAGATGTCCGTTTAAATAGACTTCACTGCGATTGTATACTCCTTCGAAATAGATATAATGGCGTGGAGCGTCATCCGTGATCTTGAAATGTTTGCGATACCAGCCGATTCCGCCAGGTAAATAGCCGGTACAGCTTGCTAAAGAAGGTGAAAGTTGTCCTTCAATAGACCAATCATGCGGCAATCTGAGTTTGCGCCATTCGCTGTCATTGAAGGCGGGATTTACAATGGTTGAGTCATCGGTCAGCCGGAAGAGCCAATCTTCATTGAATTTGGTGGCATTACCAAATGAAACCTGCGCCTGTGCCGGAAGGCCGGTGAGCAGGGCTGTCATGAATACAGTCAGCGTGAATATAGCGTTTTTCATTTTGGATGATTATTTTAGATTATACACTACTGTGGTTACACTTTCCGCTTCCAAAAGTACAGATTCTCCGGCAGATACGGTGGCTTCTGTCAGTTTTTTGCTATTGGTAGTGGTGTAGGTCCGGATTGACGTAGCTTCGTTGCTCCATCCTTCATGAGTTTCGCTTAGGCGGACATTCTTGCTGGACATATTGGTGAAGACGGCTACTATTTTATCTCCTTGCGGGGATAGCCATGCAGATCCAAAGAAGTTGAGCGATTCGGTCAGTTGCATGTTGATACGTTGGTATCCGGGGCGGATGAACAGACTATAATTACCCAATACCCAAAGGGTGGCAGTGGGTTGGAAGGTACCTTCTTTTTCTATGTTGTCATTGTTGTCGTTGATTCCTCCACCAGGTACGAGGGATATCAGAAGAAAACGGTTTTTATGTCCCCAACGGGCTACGTCCATGGAAGTCCAGTAGCTCCATGAAGATACTCCTGCTACGGTAAGGTCATTGTGTATCACTCTCGACATATAAAATGCGATATCCATTTCTGTAGCATTGTCATATCCTACAAATTCTGTGTTGCTGTAGTTGTCTCCCAGCATGCTCCATTCACTTTGCCATACATCTACACCATATTGCGTTGCTGCTTGTGCCACTTGCTTACGTACGCTGCGCATACCGTCCCAAGTACCATCGGTCCAATAGCTATGACCGCAGATTAGTTTCTTTACATGATTTAAGTTACCTACATAAGCTGACGAGCCGGGGGTGAAAAAGGCAGACATAACGTTACTGCGATTGGCATCGTCTTTGGTCTTATATAAGTATTCCCAGTCGCCCGATTCACCGAGTAGGATATCGGTAGACAAATTACGTTCGGTTAAGGCATCATCCAGTTCGCGGGCCAATCTGGCAACTTCGTCATTGGTCCAGCCGCTTCCTTCTTGTCCTCCATCCCAGTTGTATTGCGGTTCGTTGACCGGTGAGATGTGCGTCACAGGATAACCTTTATCTATGTAGTATTGAGCTACATCGCCCATGTAAGCGGCAAAGTCATCGTAGCAATCGTTTTTCAGGTTTGATACTCCTCCTTGGTTGGAGAAACCTTTGCCGTTCTGTGTATATTGTACGGGTGGTGTATTGCTGAAAAGGACGATACTTTCGCAACCGAACTCTTTAGCACGGTTCAGGAAATAACGTTGCCCTTCGCAACGATTCCAGTCAAGGGTCAAGTCGTTTGTCAGGTATGACTCTGCGCGACGGGATTTATCGGTAATGCCGCTTGCATCACCTTGTTCGGCAGTTCCACCGCCCAGGTTTACACGCCACATGGAGAGACCGATACCTTTGGGGCTTCCTGCCTGGATTTCGGAAGAGAAGAGCAATTCGGTGATTTTGTCACGGCTGTTGGTCCAGTATTTACCTACATAGGAAGGATTCCAGCAGTCTGATGCACCGAATCCTGTGATAGTCTGATAGGTTTTTCCGGCATTAATGGTGACTAGTTTCTCTACACTATTCGGTACATCCGGTTGATCGGGAGTATCGGGTGTAGAAGGAGAATCGTCACTGCAAGCCATAAAGGAAAGCAGGGACAGCAGAGTGAAATAATATTTTAGTTTCATAAATATTCGATGGTTTAAAAAAGACTGTCGCGGATAATCTATTATGAAACTATCCGCGACAGAGTATAAAGACCTATTGAAGAATTCTATTTAGACATTCACCGGGGTTAATTCCAACCCGGATTCTGAACGATAGAACCATTAGACATTGTGATTTCATACAAAGGAATGGGGAATACCATGTCGCGGTTTTCACTGAAAGAGATCCCCTTGTTACTAGCTTCTCCTTGATTATCCCATTCAAGAGCATCACGAGTCGCTTCATCGGTATTCCATTTTACGAATGTTCCGTTAGGGCCCATCAAGTTACAAATAACTTTCTTTCCGTTGCTGTCAGTCCAACGGCGGATGTCATACAGACGATTTTGTTCAAAAGCCAATTCAAGACGCCGCTCCAGGCGAATGGCCTTTTGCAATTCTGTTCCGCTAGCAGTAACATCAGCCAGTTTTGCACGTTTGCGCACTTGATTGAGGGCATCACGTGCAGATTCGTCATCATTCAATTCATTGCAAGCCTCAGCATACATCAAAAGAACATCGGCATACCGCAAAATACGATGGTTCAAAGGACTCTTGTCCGTATTGTAGATTTCCGGGCGATCTTTCAACGGCAGGAAATACTTGCGGATGAGACGAGCAGATTTGTGCTGTGCAGGATCAACGATATAACAATCAGGATCCCAACCATACTTATCAACGTATTCCTGATATTTGTTCAAGGCTTTACTTGTCTCTACAAACTCCGTGAATTGGTCTTCACCGGCAATCTCCGTACAGCCGGATTTAATGATAGTCCACTTCAGCCGTTCCGTATCACCGGCATCTATATAGGCCTGTTCCAGATTGGCAGTAGGCTGACACCAACTCCAACCGTCGCCCCGGCCGTTACGGGCACCGGTGATGGTGGCAAGCGAACCACCTAAACCTAATGTTGCATGATATTCGTATTGAATTTCAAAAAGGCTCTCTTCACTGTTGTCATAAGCCAAGCTCCATACATCACCAAAGTCAGGGAGCAATTTATATTCCCCTTCGTCAATCACGGTCTTCAACGCCTCGCGGGCATCCTGCCACTTCTCCTGATAGAGATAAACCTTACCCAGTAATCCCAAAGCAGTGCCACGGGTGGCATGCCCCACTTCGGCTTCATTACGTTGTGGCAAAATTTCGGCAGCGGCCGCCAAGTCATCTTCAATAAATTTATAGACAGCTTCTTCTGTTGCACGTTCGGTTCCTTCAGCTTCTTCCGGCATCTGGAAGCTGGTCATCAAAGGCACTCCTCCGAAATTTCTCACCAGTTCGAAATAATAGTAAGCACGCAGAAAACGAGCTTCCGCTACCAGACGGTCCCGGGATTCAGTATCCGGAGTTTCAAGAGCCGAAATACGATCTATGGCAATGTTGCATCGCAAGATACCTTTGTAACGGTATTGCCAGAAGTTAGAAATAGGACCGTTGCTGGCACCGTTTCCCTGATAATGGGCTAATGAAATATAGTCACTCTGGCTCTGTGTCGTATTGCCCATCCAGGCATCGTCACTGCACATCTCAGAGAGCAGCCATACTGTATTGATTTGCCACCATCCTCCATAAGTAAGAGCCTGATAACAGCTCGTAACTGCGGATTCACATTCTTCTATGGACTTGTAATAAGTGTCCACGTTCAATTGCCCGCGCACGTCTTCGGTCAAGAAGTCCTCACAAGAGGTAAACATTAGCGAAGCAATCAAAACTACTATTGTAAATATTCGTTTCATGGATAATCAAGAATTAAAATTTAAAGTCAATGCCGAACAAGAATGTTCTCGGATTAGGATAAGCCACGTTGTCGATACCGGTATTGATGGCGCTGCCTGAACTATCAGTAGTACCGTCAACCATA
>ERZ780030.631-NODE-631-length-13831-cov-2.278818_pt1 | contig 13831 bp, 9 predicted proteins | sample MGYA00511857_ERZ780030 | MGnify/ENA primary metagenome ERZ780030 (study PRJEB29588, sample SAMEA2162530) | human gut metagenome | biome: human gut; feature: human-associated habitat; material: faeces | place: Denmark | collected 2008/2010 ... | reverse complement strand
CTAGTAGTTATGGCTGGATTTACGACATGGTCTTTGTTGTCGTCCTTTGGCATCAGTACATTTGCAAAACAGAACCGGTTATTATATTTTGAAGCGGCTTTTGTGGCAGCTTACATGATTGCCCTCATTATTTATTGTATTATTATTGGTAGTCAAAAAAAATGTTTATGGAAAGTTTTGTTTTGGAATGCAGGAGTTTTTTGTGTTGCCGCGCCGTTCCTTGTTGTAAATCCGATTGGTGAGAGATGTTTTTTTGCCACGTATATACTGTTTTTGATGCTCCTTTTGGAACTGCTTATCCTTTTAGACGGAGAAGAGAAAGAAAGCCGGATTTTTACAAAGACATTTTGTAAGACATGCGCAGTTGTGTCCATTTTCGGATTAGGGTTTTATCTTAATATTTTTTCCTCAATCTATCAGGTGGATAAAGATCGATTGGCTAGAATTGAGAGACAGGTAGAGGCAGGGAAAACGTCCGTGGAAATTCGGCACTTGCCATACGAATCTTATTTATGGACAGCCACTCCTGAATGGGAGCCATGGATTGAGCGTTACAAACTGTTTTATGGTCTGCCTGAGGATTTGGAAATAAAAGCAGTATGGGAATACAGTAAGAAAAAATAACAAGATTACGGAGGAATGTTTTATGGAAAGGAAAAAAATTTCAGTTGTCGTGTCCGTATATAATGAGGAATTGTCTTTGAACCAATTCTATAAGACAACAGTAAGTGTTTTGGACAAGTGTGTTTGGGACTATGAACTTATTTTCGTAAATGATGGCAGCCAGGATGGCAGTATTGAATTGTTAAAAGGTTTTGCAAAGGAAAATGCCAAAGTTAAGGTGGTGTATTTTTCGTTTATTTTTGGAAATGGGCCGGCGATGTTTCCCGGTATTGATCATGCACAAGGGGATGGAGTTGTGTGTATGGACGCAGATTTGCAGCATCCGCCGGCATGTATTCCGGACATAATTGCTAAGTTTGAGGATGGTTATGAAGTGATTTCGATGATTCGAACGAAGAATGCAGATGCCGGAATTATTAAGCGAATTACGTCAGGTGCCTTTTATAAAGTTTTGAATCTTATGTCGCCGGTTAAATTTGAAAATAATTCTTCTGACTTTTTTGCCATCAGCAAAAATGTTGCAGGTGTTCTGCGAAAAGACTATAGAGAAAAAATCCGCTATTTAAGGGGATATGTGCAGAGTGTTGGATTCCGTAAAACAACATTGGAGTTTGAGGCACAGAAGAGAGAGGCAGGGGAAAGTAAGTACAGCATTCGAAAACTGCTGCATTTTTCCATTAATGCGCTGTGCAGCTTTTCGGATTTGCCATTGAAACTGGGAATGTATTCAGGTGTATTTGTGGCTCTTTGTGGTTTTATATTGATGATTTTCACTATTATAAACAAAATTGTCAATGGAGCACCGGCGGGGTATTCTACAATCATTGTAGTTTTATGTTTTATGTTTGCGGTTGTTCTTATGGTAATTGGAATTATAGGAGAATATATCGCCGTTTTGTTTGCGGAAATTAAGGATCGACCGATATATATTGTCAGAGATATTTATCAGGAAGAGAAAGAGACTCATGGAGGAGAGAAAGAGTGAAAGTTTCGGTAATTGTTGCTGCTTATAATGCAGAGAAATATGTAACAGAGACGATGGAAAGTCTCGCCAATCAAAGTATCGACGATTATGAAATTATTGTAGTCAATGATGGTTCCAAAGACCACACGATTGACATTTTGAGGGATTATGAAAGCCGTTATGACAACATAACAGTTGTGGACAAAGAGAATGGTGGACCTTCTTCGGCGAGAAACCGCGGACTGGATTTGGCAAAAGGAGAGTATGTATACTTCTTTGATGCAGATGATGTCTTAGAGTTAGACGCCTTAGAGGCACTGTATGAGCGTGCAAAAGAAAAAAAGGCAGATTTAGTCATTGCTAAGTATGATATTTTTAATCGTTTTCAGACTTTTGCAGTCAATGGAATCAATGATTTGGTGCAGATGGAAAAAATAGACAAATATGAGCCACAGATTCTGTGGACGTTTTCGCTGTGTAATAAATTATTTAAACGCTCAATTATTGAGCAGTATGAACTGCGTCTTCCACCGATTTCCTATTCGGAGGATGGGGCATTTTTGATGCGTTATGTATACCGTACGAACCGAATTACCGGACTTGACCGTGTGATTTTCCATTACCGCAGAATGTTTGATGGTGAGGCGGAGTCGATTACGGCTTCGATTTCTTCTTGGAAAATCAAAGACTACATTGAGGCACACCGGCTGATTTTGGAGTCGGCAAAAGAAAGTATTTTAATTGATTTCCCACAGTACAAAGATATTGAGGAAGTAAAAGAGAATAATGACGATATTCACAAATATTTAAATGAAATCAGCCGAAAAGAAGTGCAGATTCTGTTGGATCAGTTTTATGCGAAATACTGGACACTGCCAAAGGAGACAATTACGCATCTGGTTTCAGAAATGAATGATAAAATTTCAACATTGGATATGCGTGATATTTCGATGTTAAAAGATTCTCACCCGGAATTTGCACTTGACAATCTGGCGGTAGACAAAGAGGATTTGCTTTCTCATGCGTGGTTTACCATTGCCCTTTATGGGGAGAAAGAACAGGAAGAAAAATTTTTGTTAAGTATTCAGAGTCTGACACTGCAAAATCTGATTGCCATTCGGATTATAATGCCGCTTTTCTGGAAAGAGACAGTGGAAAAAGCCGGATTTTTACAGGATAATATGGAGTTTTTTGATGTAAAAACAAGAGATGAACTGTATTATCAGGCATTGGAACAGGCACAGACGCCGTACATTACTTTTGCGGATGCCAAAGTCAGTTATGCGAATAATGCATTTAAGTATGTGGTTAAGAACTTTATCAAATCACCGGCAGATTTTATGTCAGAATTGATATATCACCGCAATTTTGGAGATATGCAGGCGGTACTTTTCAGCACGGTGGCATTGAATTCCGTAAAGACAGGCTATGAAAATAACCCATACATGGGTATGGATTACACACTTGCCAATAAATTTTTCAAGACGGAATTTTTGAAAAATCAAACCCTAGATAAGTCAAAAAGTCTGCTGTCACATCTGACACAGTGGTACCATAGAGGATATTTTACGTTTATGAATGACCGTATTGTATTCTATGAGGATTTGGAAGCAACATATGTGGATTATGTTGGAACGAAGGAAACCATTCCGATGATGAAGGAATATTTGGTAGATAGAAAAGCAGATTTGAACAGCCCGGAGATTGTTCCGGATTTAAATGAGATTATGCCGAAGATGCTTCGTTTCCCGTCTGAAAACATCGGTCAGATTTTGTTCCGTAAGATGGTAAATTTCCTGCGACGCTATCCGGTAAAAGAGCAGGTGCTGTTTTTTACGGTGCGAAAAGACGGTGAACTAGAGGGCAATGCAAAAGCATTATATCCGTATGTCAAAGGAAAGAAAGTGATTTGTGCCAAGCGTCTGCCACATAATCCTTTTACGAAACTTTATATGTACTATAAAAATATTACAAGCCGTGTTATTGTAACGGATGACTATAACCGTTATCTGCGTCACTTCCAGCTGCGTCAGAGCCAGCGTGTTGTACAGTTGTGGCATGCCTGCGGTGCGTTTAAGAAATTCGGACAGCGGGGAACCAACATGTCGATTGCTGCGGATCATGCTTATCATGTGCAGTACAATATGGTGACGGTAAGCAGTGACAGAATAAGAAGTATTTATGCGGATGCCTTTGATATCGATGTGCACAAGGTAAAGGCGTTGGGATGTCCGAGAACGGATGCATTTTATGATGAAAAGCTGATGGATGAGACAAAGCAGAAAGTATATGCCGCACATCCGGAATTCAAAGACCGCTATGTTATTGTATATGCACCGACATTTCGTGATATAGGGGATGACAGAACGCAGTTTAAACCGGATTTGGATTTTGATAAATTATCAAAAGACTTACTGCCAAATCAGATATTTGTAATCTGCCCGCATCCGGTCATGAAAAATAAAATTGTAGAGAAGTCTTATGACAATATCGAAGTTATCAGAGATTTCTCCACAAATGATATGATGTTGGTATCGGATTTGCTGGTAACGGATTATTCTTCTGTTATTTTTGAATATGCGCTTTTGCGAAAGCCAATAGCATTTTACTGTTATGATTTACTCAATTATAATCGGGGCTTTTATCTGAATTATCCGGATGATTTGCCGGGGGATGTTTATGAGACGCAGCAGGCACTTACAGCGTATCTAAAGTCACCGGAAAAAGATACATTGACAGAAAAATATGACCAGTTCATTGAAAAATATATGGGAGCGTGTGACGGACACAGCAGTGAGCGGATTGCCGCTATGATTAATCAGTATATGGAGGAAGCGAAACATGAATGAGACAGAAATTACATTTTTGAGCAGCCGCGGACGTGGGCTGAGTAATGACCTTGCGCTTTTGAAAGATTATCTTGCGAAACAATCCGGAGAGGATGTAAAGCTCCGCTATTATTTGAATAATGAAAGACATAAAAATCCACTGGCAGCACATGGTTACCGCCGTGCGAAAAAGGATTTTATGGAGGGTATGACAAATGTTGTCTGTGTGGATGCTTCTCTATCAACTAAAATTAATAACTTAGCACCGGAAGGCAGTCGGATTTTACTGGGTGTTCCGTATGATTACCAGTTTAAGAATATGTTTTTAATGGAGTCAAAAGGAAAAGAATTTAATTTAAATACCTTTGCAAGATTTACGCACATCATTCCGGGCTCTCCATTTACGGCAGATTTGTTAAAACGGGCGTACCGTTTAGAAGATAAAGAAATAATCGAGGGTGTTTCCCTGCCGTTTGCCTATGATATAGGGGATGCTAAAAGAAGAGAGAATGTCTCGGAACTGATTTATTATTACTTTCCGCATGCAAGAGAAAAAAAGATTCTTTCTGTTATTGTATATGGTGATGAAGAGATGAAAAGGAAGGATTGGGAAACTATTGATGTAAAGCAATGGATGAAAGAGCTTGGGGAAGAATGGTTTGTTTTTACAAACAGTGAAATTTTGATGGAAAATGCATTTTCTATGGGAAATCAATACAAAAAAAGCTTTGGCTATGTAAACCGGATTCTCCCGGTTCCGGATTTGTTGTATGCTACAGACGTTTTGGTGACAAATAACGGACGTTTGGCTTCTGCATTTTCAATTTTAGAAAAGCCTTTATATGTTTGCCACTACAACAAAAATTATTTTGAAAAATATGTAAGTTTAAAATATCCGGAAATGTATTTTGAAAATGCCGGGAGGTTGTGTGAGACAGCATATCAGGTGGATGTGTGCAATAGAGCACAGGCGGATTTTAACGCAAGTATGTCATATGGTATTGAGAAAAATGTATATGATCAAACGTTGAAATGCTTGTTAGATTGAATGAGAAAGAGAGGAAAAAGATGAATCGAATTGCAAAATGGGATAATGCAAAATTTGTGTTAATAATATTGGTTGTTATTTGCCATTTTTACGAAAATTATTTAGGAAGTTCTAAATTGGTAAATTCCTTGTTCTTTTCCGTTTATACGTTTCACATGCCGGCTTTTTTTCTGATTTCAGGTATGTTTTCCAAGAAAACCGTGAAGGAAAGAAAAATTGTAAAAGTAGTACCATATCTGCTGGTTTATTTGTTTATGAAAATGTTTGGTTATTTTGTATCCGGTATTATGAATGGAGGAACATTTATATCGGTTGATTTCTTCAGGGAACCGGGTGCCGCTTGGTTTATTCTTGCGTTATTTTTCATGTATTTAATTACGTTTTATACCAAACAATTTCGACCTGCTTATGTTTTGATTGTATCTGTTTTTGTTTCAATGGCAGCAGGTTACTCCAATATGGATACGAATCTTTTCTGCTGGTTGAGGATTGCAATTTTTTATCCATTTTTTTATGCTGGATATGCATTGTCAATGGATACTATTACGAAATGGACAGAAAATAGAAAGTTGAAAATAGTTTCTGTGGCAGTTATCTTGATATATTTTTTAGTCTGCTATGTCGGAATTGATAAATTGTTTTGGGCGAGATTTCTGTTGACGGGAAGAAGTTATGAGGCACTTACGCATGGTGCATTTTATGGTGGTATTTTACGGTTGTTTACGTATGTGTTATCCTTTGGGCTTGTGTTCGCTTTTTTATGCATCATTCCAAAAGGAAAGAATATTTTTTCTCAATTAGGAACGAGAACTTTGGGTGTTTATGTATTTCATTATAATTTCATTAACCTTTTTGTGCATTCTTGTTGGTACAAGGTACTGTATCATAATTTCCCAAATACATGGGAAATTATACTTGTTTTATTTGGAATTGTGGTGACCTTGATTTGCTGCTTGAAACCATTTGATGCATGCTGCCGTGCGATTTTGTCCAGTAAATGGAAACTTCGCCTCGATGATGAGTTGAAATGATAAACTATCTGTGATATGATAAAAACAACGAATTTTTTTGGAGGTTTTAGCAGATTATGATATGTGGAGTATTGTTAGCAGGCGGTGTTGGAAGCCGCATGGGAAATGTAGAGAAACCGAAACAGTATATGAATATTGGTGACAGACCGATTATTATTCACACAATTGAAAAGTTCTTTGTGAATGATAAATTTGAAAAAATCCTTGTTTTGTGTCCGGAACAGTGGATTTCACACACCAAGAATCTTATAAAAAAATATTTGGGGGAGACAGACCGTATTGCTGTGATGGCAGGTGGTACAACAAGAAATGAGACGATTATGAATGCCATTTCTTATATTGAAGAAAACTATGAAGTGGATGATGATACGATTATTTTGACTCATGATTCCGTCCGCCCATTTGTGACACATAGAATTATTGAGGAAAATATTCGTTATGCACTGGAGTATGGTGCCTGCGATACGGCGGTAGCTGCGACTGATACGATTGTACAGAGTGAAGATGGCAAGGTGATTTCATCTGTGCCGGACCGCAGTAAGATGTATCAGGGACAGACGCCGCAGACATTCCGCTTAAAGAAACTGAAATCGCTGTATGAATCTTTGACCGATGAGGAAAAGAAAATTCTTACGGATGCAGCGAAGATTTTTGTTATGAAGGGCGAAGACGTATATCTCGTAGAAGGAGAAGTATCAAACATTAAGATAACTTATCCTTATGATTTGCGTGTGGCAGAAACATTGATTCAGTCGGAGCAGGAGGATTAAGAGCGAATGCTTAATACAGTATACCAGTTGGTGGCTCCTCGTAAATTCGAGGTCACTTATGAAAACATCGGATTGCAGGATGATGACATTATCGTTCGTCCGACACATCTTTCGATTTGTAATGCAGACCAGAGATATTATCAGGGGCTTTGGGAAGAACATGTACTTCGTCAGAAACTGCCGATGGCATTGATTCATGAAGGGATTGGTGTTGTACTTCGTGACCCAAGTGGCGAGTTTGAGCCGGGGGAAGAGGTTGTGATGATACCGAATACACCGGTAGAAGAAGATGAGTTTATTGCGGAGAACTATCTTCGCTCAAGTAAATTCCGTGCCAGCGGATTTAATGGATTTATGCAGGAATATGTTAAAATCCGCAAGGACAGATTAGTTCGTCTGCCACAGGGAATCAACAAAGAAGTAGCGGCATTTACGGAAATTGTCAGTGTCAGTGTTCATGCGATTTCACGCTTTGACCGTTTTGCACATGGTAGAAGAAATGTGGTAGGTATCTGGGGCGATGGTAATTTAGGTTATATTACGGCTGTATTTTTCAAAACAATGTTCCCGGATACAAAACTGTATATTTTTGGTGTCAGCAAAGACAAGCTTTCTGATTTTACATTTGCTGACGCAACGTATCAGGTAAGTGACATTCCGGAGAATATGGAATTAGATCATGCTTTTGAGTGTGTGGGTGGAGCCGGTTCCGGAAAGGCAATCGACCAGATTATTGATTTTATTAAGCCTGAGGGAACGATCTCTATATTAGGAGTATCGGAGTATCCGGTACCGATTAATACCCGCATGATTTTGGAAAAAGGATTGAGAGTATTCGGAAGCAGCCGAAGCGGAAGAGTGGATTTTGAAAAGACGGTTGAATTATATAGAGAGCATCCGGAAATTATCAATTACCTGTCTAATATTGTAGGTGCGGTAATTCCGGTTCGTTCGATAGCTGATATGAAAAAAGCATTTGAGATGGACATTCAGAAGTCCTTTGGAAAGACGATTATGCTTTGGGAGAAATGAGGTATCTTATGATAGCAGTGATTGTACCAATTTATAATACAGAAAAATATTTACGGGAAACAATAGACAGTGTCATTTGCCAGACACTGTCTTTTGCAGAGCATATCCGGCTGATTTTGTTAGATGATGCCAGTACAGATGGCTCATTTGCCATTTGTGAGCAGTATCAGAAGCAGTATCCAAAGCAGATTTTAGTAAAGCACTATGACACAAACCAGGGTGTTTCTGCACTTCGCAATGAAGGCGTACGGATTGCGGGAGAGATGGGTGACGAACTTATTACTTTTTTAGATTCGGATGACAAGTTAGCAGATGATGCAATGGAAAAAGCAAAAATGTATTTTGAATCACATGAGGATGTTTCGGTTGCGGCTATTGCTGTAAAATATTTTGGCACAAGAGACGGAGAACAGCGCTTAAATTGGCGCTTTCAGGAAATGGATGTTGTGGATATTAAAAAACAATATACGTTTCCACATTATTATGTAGGTGGCGTTTTCTTGAGAAAACGTGTTTTAAATGAACTTCATTTTGATGAGACCATGAATTTTTGGGAGGATGCGCTGGCGATTAATCAGGTGATTGTGTCAGAAGGAAAATACGGACTGATTCAGGATACATTTTATTTTTATAGAAAGAGAGAGGATGAGTCCTCTTTAGTGGATACGGCATGGCATAAAAAAGAGCGTTATACAACGCTGTTATCGTCTGGTTATGGACAGTTATTTGCCTACTCAAGGAAAAAGCACCATCGTATTATTCCTTATGTGCAGTACATGGTAGCGTATCATATGCGGCTTATGATGATGAAAAGTAAGCAGAGCATTATCGAAGAAATTTTATCGGAAGAAGAGTTGGCGGCACTCAGAGATGATGTGCAGAAGGTATTAAAAAAGATAAAAGTGAAATACATTTTACAGATTCCGACGTCACTTCCGATTATTGAGGGAATGCTCTCAATGCGTGCCGGAAAACAGGTGCGTGCCAAACGTGTCTACAAGGACAATGACTGTGTACTAATGTATAAGGGCGTTGAATTAGCCAGAATGTCTGAGCGTTCCGTTAAATTGTTCCATATCATAGAAGATGAGGAATCGGAGTTTAACGGTATGTGGAGAGGGCGTTTCTGCACACCGATTTACGCTATGAAAAAAGAAGATTATATCTTTGCCGAGCATAACGGTGTACGGATTAATTCAGAAGAATTTATTTGCCGTAAACAAATTTTTATTCTTGGAAAACGTCTGCGATGCTACTATCATGCAGGGTTTGCCATTGCGATTCCGAAAGAATGGGATCGTGCTGTGTTTGGAATTCATATTGCAGAAGCAGATGCGGATATTTTGATGAATGAGATTGTATTTAATGAGGTAAGGCTGATTTATTTTGAAGGGGAAACAGAAGAACATGATGAATTCGAAATCGACAGAGATGATGAAAAAGACATGTAAAGATCATTTTTTTAAAGCAGGGCAATGGTTTTGGTTTGTGTTTGTGTACGGCATTGCTTTGATTGCCTTTAGCAGTTTGATACAAAAATCTTTTTTTGCGATGATTTTACTGCCAATTGTTGTTTATGGAATATATCATTTTTTTATGAGAGAACGAATTGCCTTTAAAGAGATAAATTATCAGATTGTTTTTTATGTCGTAAGCATTGTTTTTGCCGTGTTTATGTTTTTTATTGCTTATTCCGTGCGTGTGCAGATTTTTTCATGGGATTGGGGAAAAGTAATTCGTTCTGCAAGTGAGTATACATTAACAGATAAGTTGACAGATACTACGTACTTTGCAAGATATCCGAATAATCAGTTTTGGTATTGTATTTTGACATTTTTTTTCAGAATGGTTCATTTTATATGGCCGGAGACGGGGCTAAATTAATTTTATTTAGCGTCTATAGCACTTGGATGTGTTATGACAGTGGCATCTATCTTGTTGCTTCATCACATAGCGGTTCTTATTTGGAATGAAAAGAAGGCATTTTTTGTTGGTTTAATGACATGGTTTTGTATGCCGTTGTGGTTATGGGCTATGTATGCTTATACGGATATAGCAGGAGTGCTTTTGCTGGTAGTTATGCTGTATTGCTACACGAAGGCTGTTTTGAGTGAACCCGGCTGGAAAGTTTTTTGCTGGTTGTGCTTATTTGGAGTGGCTGCCTCTGCTGCATTTTCAGTTAAAGTTACTGTGTTTATTCTCTTTATTGCAGTTTTCGCCTGCTTATTACTTCAAAAAAAATCATGGAAAAAGATTATTGCCGGTATTGTCATTGTAGCAATTTCGTTTGGAGTCGGTCATGGATTGTGTAATTATGTAAAGTCTTCTGTAATTCCGTTAGAAGAATCGTATTGCGATGCCTATGAATTTCCGCTGACCCATTGGATTATGATGGCACTTGGATATGGGGGATATCAGCAGGAGGATGTCGATTTTACCATTTCATTTAATTCATATGAAAAGAAAAAAGAAGCTAATATAAAAGAGATTAAGAAACGATTGAAGGCACGTTCTTTCCATGAAAGTTTTAAATTTTTTGGTTATGATAAACAAGTTAGAACATGGGGAGATGCTACACTTGCCAGCTGTGTATATTTAGCTGAAGGCCCACAGGAGCCTGACAATATATTAAAACAATTTGTGACATTAAAAGGAAGCAAATACTGGATAGCTCTTTTGTATATGACGCTATATTATGGCTTAATACTTGTTGGGATGTTTTTATCGGCACGATTTGCAGTAAAAAGAAAATCTGATGCAAAAGCGGTGAATATGCCGATTTTTGCTTCAAGTATTACGATGCTTGGAATAGCATTGTTTCAGACTATTTGGGAATGTAATTCAAGATATTTAGTTGTATTTATTCCTATTATGATTTTGTTAGCTGCCGATGGCTTTTTTGCATGGAGAGATTACCTTAGAGGGGAGAGGATAAAGTGAAACACTATCATTTTTCAAAATCCGACACGTCAATTGCGAAATTAATTGCTATTAGTTTGATGCTTTTGCATCACTTATTTGGATTTACGGATCGGATTTTGCCTGAGAATATGTACCAGAGTTTATATATGTTTCGCGGGCAGCCTATAGAAGCAGCAATCTGTGCTTCTTTTAAGGTGTGTGTTGCGTTCTTTTTGTTCCTTAGTGGATATGGAACATATCTGAGTATGCGTAAAAGTAAATCAATTTCGAAAATGATTGCAAATCGTATATTTCGGTTTTTAAAATACATATGGCAGGTTATGATTATTTTTGTTCCAATTGATTTTATATTAGGTGTGACAAAGGTAAATCTTACATCCTCATGGACAATTCAATATGATTTTGAAAGCATTATTCTTAGCATGCTTGGATTTGAAAAGTATAATGGTGAGTGGTGGTTTGTTATGCCATACATATTTTTACTTATGATGACGCCGCTTATGTTTCGGTTTTTAAAGAGAAAAAAAGCTGATTTCTTTACAGATTTTCTCGTTGTTTTGGGGATTGCTTTGTTTTCTTTGTATGGTATCCCTAGGTTGATGAGTTATGATATGTTGATTGACTTTAAAGGGACAGTATGGGGAATTCTGCTTTGCAACGTTGTTTACCTACTTCCAATTTATCTATTTGGTATGATTTTTGCAAAGTATCAGGTATTCTCGTATTATCATCAGATATTACCGAAAGGAATATTAAGTTACCCTGTATTATTATTTGTTGCGGCTGCAAGTTTTTATATGCGTTATAAAATTGGATCTTCTTATGACTTTTTCCTGGTTGGACCTATGATTTATGCGTGTGTTATGCTTATTAAGAAAATTCCGGGAGTTATCTGGGTGTCAAAAAAGGCAGGAAGATATATTACTTTTGTTTGGTTGATTCATAGTTTTTACGTGTTTCAATTTGGACAGAAATTTATATATTCCTTCGGAAATCCGATATTAATTTTTATCGTGCTGACAGTGGTTTCTTTTGCTTCAGCAGCAGCTGTTTACTGGCTTTTTACCGGATTATCCAAAGGAGTCAAGAAAATCAGATGCCTTCATAATCGGACAGCGTAAGTCTGTTTTCCAAAATTATATCAATGGCCTCACGTACAGGAGCGTCGCCGGACTTTTGAGTCAGAACAAAATCAACATATGGAAGCAATGCGGCAGCGCAGTCAGCCGGTGCAAAGGTAATGCCGGCTGTTTGCATTGCAGACAGATCATTCATATCATCACCAATATATACCGTTTGTTCAGGAGTGCAGTCATATTTCGCCATTACATTTTTCAAGATATCAGCTTTATCGCGAACACCCTGATAAAGCACGGTAATTCCTATTTCTTCGCATCGTCTGGTGACAATTTTTGAACGGCGGCCGGTGATGATAATGGGAACAATACCCTTTTTTATTAAGAGTTTAATACCTAATCCATCTTTTGCGTTAAATGCTTTCATTACCTCACCGTCATTACCAATATAAATTTTTCCATCGGTTAATGTTCCGTCGACGTCCATTGCAAACAATTTAATTTTTGAAAAATCTTTTTTCATGTGAGTACCTCCGGTATTAGTAATTATTCATCCATTACCGTTTCAAAGTAAGATGGTGTAATGAATGAGATAGGGCAGCTTGATTTTCTCGTATTTTTATAATCAACAAGCATGCTTTTTATATCTTTATTTGCTTCTTCAGCATTTAATGTATTTCTGGTTTTTTCCATGGCTTTTTCAACGTAATTCGGATTTTCACTATTATGGCTGTAACCATCAAAACCTGCGATGGAAATGCTATTCACATTCATCAGGTCTAGCAGACGAAGAAGAAGCACGCCAGAATTATCGAGCTGCTCCCAACCGCATTTTACCAATCGCAGAAAATCGATAATAAAGAGATTATCATCTTTCCTTGTCGTTACATTTGATGTCACAATTTTTTTACATTTATTAAAAGCCGCTTCATTACGCCAATACTGGTACCGGTTTTTGTTGCTGAAATATGCAAAATCAATCGGATAACAATCGGTGAGAAGATTAACGCTAATTACAATAGGATTCTTCTCTTTATAAAAATGCTGAATTTGTCCCTGGCATGTTTTAATCGTGTGACCGGGAAGAAGAACCAAAATATCTTTCCCACTGAGTGCATTTTGAAGTGATGCAATGGCAGAATTATCCTCGCAGTGTGTATTTTGATAATCCAAATAGGTCTTTTCGAGAAGCGAGTAGTCGTACCGTTTTCGCTCCACCGGGTCCAAACGGTTTAGTAAAAAGTTAATATCGCGGCTTGCAATTCCTGCCTTTGCCGAAAGGTAGGAGATGTTGTTTACATGCGCACTGTGCGAACCGGCAAGAAAATACGGGATGGAGTAGCCCCATTCATAACTGTTATGGAAACCGTCGATATAATTGTCTATAAGATCTAAAACAATATCAATATCATAACCACTATTAAACTTACGGTTCATATACTGCATGACAAGTTCTGTATTTGTATTTCCTGCGCCACGTCCCATGCCTGCCATTGTGCTGTCTACAACAATATCGCGGAGTCGCTGGCTCATATC
>ERZ780030.628-NODE-628-length-13876-cov-3.704797_pt1 | contig 13876 bp, 19 predicted proteins | sample MGYA00511857_ERZ780030 | MGnify/ENA primary metagenome ERZ780030 (study PRJEB29588, sample SAMEA2162530) | human gut metagenome | biome: human gut; feature: human-associated habitat; material: faeces | place: Denmark | collected 2008/2010 ... | reverse complement strand
CATATTGTCACTTCCTTGCTTACATATATTTATAGCTATTATATCGGATAAGTTCATGCAATATCTATCTGGAATGTTGTGAATTGACCTTTTTTTGTTGTGAAAAGGTCATCAATTTATGCTAACAAATTTGTAAACATGAATAGAAGAACATAGTAATCCATATAATTGGGAAAACAGAAGAATTTAGGAATCTGTTTTTTGCAGGTTCCTTTTTTAGTACATTCCCCACAATGCTCCAACTTTTTCTCTTCACAACAGCTCTTTACCGGACAAACTCCCCAGAAAGGTTTGTCAATATTAGAACAGCCCTTACCGTTTGTTTGCCATCTGGCACCTCCTCAATGTTAATGTTGTAGTAAACATCACCAACATTGAATGAGAAACTTCGCGATTGTTGGAGTGATCGTTTTTAATTTTAGACACTCCGATTATGGCATGGATTTATGAGGGGCGCAATCCGTGGGCAGATTAGGCGCTTACCTTTATTAATGTTAAATAATCCCCAAAAATTCTAAAATTTTTCGGGGATTATTTTTGACTTATATTTATTATTCAATTTAACTGATAATGATTCTCATATGAGATTTACCTTTAGAAAGCATATCATCAATCGCGCCAATCTGCATCAGATTCCCATTTACATTCCGTAATCTGCATATTTGAAAATGTTGCCTTATATGAGCCTTCTGTCGGGCTGCATGCATATATTCCATAAGTAATTTTTTCTGCACCTTCCCACATATGGAAAATACGCATTTGTCTGAAATTTATGCCATCCTCACTGCATTCAATACAGTAGTCACTGTCCCTTCGTGAAAAACGATACCACATACTTTTAATATTAGAAGATATATCTGTTGTTGCCCAGTCAGAATATCCATGATTGGTTACAACGCTTCCCAATCGCTGTATTTTTTCATTCTCATATTCTATAGATGCCTTAAACCAATTATCACTATTTAAATACATAGACACACCACACTGGTCAAAACGACAGGTACTCTCGAACTCTGTTTTAACAATAAAAGAAAAGTACTTATCTGTTGTTTCAACTTGAAATACTGGAGCATTATCATTTTGAAAACCATAATAAGTGCGTGCCCATAAGTCGGTTCCCCTTTCCGTAAGAATTATAACTTTATCTTCACTAATTTGTACCTGCTTTGGTTGACGTATCCATTTAGGATTGTTTTTCAAAAACTCCATCTTTTTTCCTCACTTTCTTTTTTATTCTAATAAACAGCTTTGTTTCTTCTTATGAAGGCCTTCTTGTTTCCCAAATCCGCCTACAGTAACTAACCTCTCATGCCTACCAAGATCATCATCCTCTCCTTTAACCTAAATGTAATTATATCGTAAATTTTATATCTAGTCATTGTATAAAATCATATATTTATGGTACAATGTAACAAATTTTATTATTTATGGAGAAATATACCATGGAGACTTTTAAGATAATTACAGATGAAACACTACGAGAAACCATCCAGCATGGCAGCAATCGTTATCCATTTGCATACTATCCTGATAATATTTGGAAATTTGACTTCCATCGCATTGACTAGCATTGGCATCATGAAGTAGAATTTCTTTATATTGCTGAAGGTACCGCGCTCTGCCTTATAGGGTCAAGTAAAATAGAACTACATAAAGGTTGCGGCATATTTATCAATAGTGGTGTCCTGCATCGTTTTGAAGCACAAAGCAGTACATTTGCACCTAATATTGTTTTTTCGCCAACTCTATTAGCACCCGAAAACAGCCTCATTTACGAAAAATATATTCTCCCTGTGATAAACTCGTCTGTTCTATATCAAGTTTTCAGTCCATCCAACACATTTGGAAAACAAGTGCTACAACTTTTATCACAAACTTGTACCATTCAGGAAACTAAGCGGGATAATGAATTATGTACTATACAACTTTTATTTCAGCTTTGGAACATATTGCAAAAAAATATGGACTGGACTTCTGATTCTAACAGTATTCATCGATTAAATCACAAACAGGCAAGGTTACACGCTATGATGCAATATATTCATGATCACTACATGGAAGAGATTACATTGGAGACGATTGCGGCATCGGCATCTATCAGCAAAAGTGGAGCTTTACACATTTTTCAATCTGGCATCCACTGTTCTCCGGTAGCATATCTGATTCAATACAGACTAGCACAGGCTGCCGAACAACTTTGTACCACTCAAAAATTGGTTTCTTCTATTGCAGAAGAAACCGGGTTTACAAGTTCTGGCTATTTCTGCCGGAAGTTTAGACAATATTATCATATGAGTCCAAATGAATACAGAAAGAAGAAAACAGAGGGACTTTCTTAATTTCTACTTGCTGTAATGCTGCAATAATTGGAGATAATGTTGTTTTTTCGTTATCTATATGCAAATGGATAGATTTATAAATTTTATCTATCTGTTTGCAATTTTGCAATTCCATCTGGCATATGATCTTTCTCAGTTATTTTGCGAATAACACGGCATGGATTTCCAACTGCCAGACTATAGGGTGGAATATCTCTTGTTACAACGCTTCCTGCACCAATCACACACCCTTCTCCTATGGTAATACCACCGCAAACAACCACATTAGATGCCAGCCAACAATTATCTTTTATAGTTATTGGTTTCGCATATTCAAGATTATAAAAACAGCCATCTTCTCTTTTTCAGATATTACGTTCTTCGGGTAATAATGGATGCATAGGAGTTGCCAATGTAACATTTGGACCAATCACCACATTTTCCCCTATATGTATTTCACATACGTCTAAACAGGTAAAATTAAAATTAGCAGAGCTGAATTTTCCAAAGAACGTATTACATCCATAATCAAAATAAACAGGTGCCTGTAAATACGGAAGTTCCTTTGTTGCCGACAATAATTCTCTCAATATCTGCATTTGCTCTTCTGAGCAATCTTCGTCATTAAATTATATTTTCTTGATAATTTTTCGCAATTCCAAAATATATAAAAACATGACCTGCGTTCATCTTACATCCAGTCACTTTCAGCCTCATTAAGTTTCTTTACCAACATATCCTTAAGAACAGTAAAAGCCGGGATAAAACTGTCACGTATCAATAGAATCATTTCATCAACTTCATCTTCATTATATATATGAACAGAAGTATTTCGTTTTTTCAACATAAGCATCCATACTTGAGGATCATTGATAAATCCAATTCTATAACCAAGCTGCAAAACTTCACGAGGAGATCCTGTAGAAGCCCCCTCTACACTGTGCATTCTCATAATTTCCTGTAATGCTTTCCAGGCAAGTTCAAAGGTAAGATTAAATTTTCCAATAATCCCTGTTCGATATATATCATTCGTTTCTGCAAGTTTAAAATCCGCATTTTCCAATATGGACAAACAATTTGTAAAATTATCAAGCTTTTTCATAAATCGTAACACCATCCTTTTCTATTTCTTGTTTCAATTCATCTGAAATTGCCGCATCTGCCTGTACAATATCAAACATTAGAAGCGAATGTATTTTTTCCTTAACATCCCAATAAAACCGATCAAACTCTCCACCATATACCGCAATATCTATATCACTTCGTTCTGTATTTGTACCCCGTGCGCGGGAACCAAATAATACAATTTGGGTGACAGAATATTTGTGTGCCAAAAAAGAAAGTTCCCTCAATATTCGATCTGACAGATCATATTTCATATTCCGTGCCACCCCCTTATAATTTCAATGACGCACCCTATTTGTGGTATGGTTCACCGTAACGCCATTTCGGATTTTTGTTCCTCAGCGGAATTTTGAAAATTTTGTTCTCTGAGGATTACGAAGTTTATTTTGCAATAACCTGATTATAAATCAAACAAATCACTATGCGTACCTGTACGAATAAGTGTAAGAACCAATACATCATCTTCATAACGATATACCAAAAGCCAGTCAGGTTGAATATGGCATTCTCTATGACCAATCCAGTTACCAGTCAAAGGGTGATCCTTATATTTTGGATCTAAAGATTCGCCATTTGCAAGTTTTGTTACAATACTTTTGAGCAATGAAATATCTAATCCTCGACGCTTAGCAAGTTTATAATCTTTCTTAAACTGGGTTGTATTTTTAATCTCATACTTTGTCATTTATCAAGATCTGCAAAGAATTCATCCACATCACGATAACCTTGCACATTAGGATTCTTTGCAATCCTTTCTGCCTCCAACATAGCAGAGACGGTTTCTTGATTCGGAGTTCCCTCTGTGATTTTGAAAGGAATTCCTCTTTCACGCAAAGATTGTCTGACAAAAATATTAAAAGCAGTACTTAGGTTCATACCAAGTTCTTCATATAATTCCTCAGCAGCAGCCTTTAAATTACTATCCATGCGAATACTAATATTACTTGTATTTGATTTAGCCATAATATCACGCTCCTTTTCACTTATATTATATGCTGTTTGCACAAAAATTTCAATATATTGCACGAATATATTCATATAACAATGGTGAATTGCACTCTGTAACTTTACTAATTCTGCCAATTGCCTATCTAAATACTGTAAATATTCTTCATTCCAACAAACTTGAAGTTATTTACTTTATCAGACAAATTTCTCCTCTGTAACCAATGTTGTCCACTTGCCGAATGCCTTAGAATCCATACTTGGAACATAGCCGAGATCCTTATACCCTAATTTCTTAAGCAATTCGATACTGGCTATATTTTCGCATTCTGTATAACTAATAAACTCCCATTCCGGAGCCACCTTATGCAGGTGTTCATGCAAAACAGTCAGAGCCTCAAAAGCATATCCCTGCCGATGATATTTATAAGAAAACGTATACCCTAAGGAAATTGTATTATCCTTTGGCTTAACAATTATTTCACCAATCAGTTCGTTTGTTTCTTTTAGGGCTACTGCAATCATACAAGGCGAATCAATTGATATTTCATCATTTTTTCTACGTTCAATTAAATTTTGAATTTCTTCAAAGTCTTTTATCTGCCCTCTCTGATATCGGGCACATATTTCGTTATTTCTATAATCAAACATTGCCTGTACATCATTTTGCGATACATTGCGCAGATGTAGTCTTTTCGTGTCAATGGAAATCATCTATTTTTCCTCCATAATTCAAGTTTTCACTGACTTCACCAAATCCCAAGCTATCCAGTTCTCAAAACCGGATTTTTAATTACTTTTTATACGGTTTATAATGCGGATTTTCGGAATTATTTTTCCAAAATGCCTCTATACCATATTCTCTAATTTGTTGATTTCCTTCCAACCACTGCCGATATACTGTTACTTCAAACAATCCCTGCGTTTTTTTACATGGAAATTCATTGCACTCTCCACAAAAATCAACGCCATGGTTCTTTGTACACTCAAGCAAAAAACACCCTTCGATGCTGCAACCATTATGTTCTGTGCTACGGCAGCCTGAACAAGAAGCGTCCGCATATATGCTAAGTACTCCCTCAAAGTTGTTATAACTTTCTACGGCATCGGGCATATGTACCTCATAAAATTCTTTTATGCCCTCTAAATATTTTAATAATGTTTTAGCCGACACACAAATGATACCATCATTATATGCCGAACAAGTGTGGCACATTAAAGAACACGGTGCAACCTTTTTAATAATTTCACTTTTGTTCATTTTTTTATTCCTCCGCAACTTCCAGTTTTTCAATATTCTATCATACATCCATTTTTCCTGTAAACATTCTCACTTTGCCTTCGTGCAAAAAATTAGAAGAGCAGCCCAATCAACTACTCTTCCTTACACTTTCCATTTTTAATATTTCTAAATTGTATTTTCCTGCCCTTCGGACAAGAAGCATCCCTCACTCCAAAGAACTCGGTCAATTCTATGCCTCTGACGTTTTCAATGTCTCCGCCCCGGTCCGTTTTGCACCCTATTTGTGGTATGGTTCCCCGTGTATGATCCGATACCCCCGGTAAATTTGCTCCAGCAGCACCACCCGCATCAACTGGTGCGGAAATGTCATTTGAGAAAAGCTCAACAGTTCATCCGCATTTTGCAAGATATCCGGATCAAGTCCGATGGAGCCACCAATAATAAAAATGATATGACTTTTTCCTTCGATTCCCAGTCGATCCAGCTTTTTGGCAAACGCTTCGGAGGGCATTTGTTTTCCCTCGATTGCCAGAGCGATCACATAGGCATCCTCCCTGATATACTTCGCCAGCCGCTCTCCTTATTTCCGGCGGATCAGTTCTTCTTCCCGTTCGCTTGCATGGTCCGGTGTTTTTTCATCAGCAACCTCTATGATCTCCAGCTTGCAATACCGGCTCAGACGTTTGCTGTACTCCTGAATGGCCCCGGTAAAATATTTCTCTTTTACTTTTCCTACTGTTAAAATTGTTATCTTCAATGTTTTCCTCGCTTCATACTATTCCAGCGCCAGACTGATCGAGATGGCATAGTCCACCCGTTTCAGGATGGCTTCATCCAGATGACACACCTTCTCCTTGAGACGCGATTTATCAATGGTACGGATCTGTTCCAGAAGGATTACAGAATCCTTCATTAAATGATATTTCTTTGCATCCAGTGCAATATGCGTTGGAAGCTTTGCCTTGTTCATTCTTGATGTAATCGCCGCACAGATCACTGTGGGACTATGGCAGTTTCCCATATCGTTCTGTATGATCAGAACCGGCCGGACGCCTCCCTGTTCCGAGCCGACTACCGGTCTGAGATCTGCAAAATAAATATCTCCGCGCTTAATATTCAAACCATTCCACTCTCCATTCTGAAAATTTCATATCCCATACGGGCTTTGAAGCCTGTGTCTTTTCAATACCGTACCGTTATCATTTTCAGTATGAAAACAATTATCTTCCATGGCAATTTGCCCTTGTGATCATTTCATACTATGTAACCTGGCAGGTTCGTTGTGCTGTAAACCCGCATGGAATTGTTATTTCCAGTATTACCCACAAATGGAATGATTATACATTTCTATCTCTGACGCTTCTGTAATACGCCAAAAGTTCCGGTAATTAAATTTCAAACTCCGGGTAATAGTCCTTCGTCTCAACCTTCTTTCCATGACGATAATAAACCCTTGGTACACGTTTTCCTACATCACAGACAAATTCATAATTGAAGGAATATGCCATCTCTGCCACTTCCTCAATGGAAATATAGCCATCTCCATCGTGTCCCACTAATGTCACATCATCTCCCTGTACCACATCCGGGATATCTGTGACATCCACCATAAACTGATCCATACATACCCGGCCGAGGATTGGTGCAGACTGTCCGTGAATCAGGACACGTCCCTTTCCGGACAACGCCCGCGGATACCCATCGGCATACCCAACCGGAATCGTGGCAACCTTCGTATCTCTGGTTGTTGTGTAGGTTCCTCCATAACTGATCTGCACTCCCGGCTCCAATGTCTTGACATAAGAAACATATGCCTTTAATTCCATGGCTGGACGAAGTGCGATCCTTGTCTTATCAACTTCCTCCGATGGATACATTCCGTAAACGGCAATACCATCACGGACCATATCCAGATTAACCTCCGGCATTTCAATAATGCCGGCACTATTGGATACATGCTTGACAGGAAATGTCACGCCTGCATCCTCCAGACGTTTTACGAAGCTCTCATAACGCTGAAACTGCTTTCTGGCCCAGGTTTTGTCCGTCTCATCCATACGGGCAAAATGAGTAAAGCAGCCCTCAATAGAAAGATTTTCCAGCTTTGCAATGCGGCAGATCATTTCAAAGCTTTCCTCATCCTGCCGGAACCCAATTCGGCTCATACCAGTGTCAAGCTTAATATGAACTTTCGCCTTTTTACCAAGCTTAGCTGCCTCCACATCGATTTCCTTTGCCATCTCCCAGGTAAAAACAGCCGTCGCAATATCATATTGGATCATTGCCGGATACAACGGCTTCGGGGTATATCCCAAAATCAGGACAGGCTTTTGAATGCCTGCCTGCCGCAGCTCAATTCCCTCTTCTAAAATTGCCACACCATAAGCATCTGCCACATCATCCAAAGTTTTTGCTACTTCCACAGCTCCATGTCCATACGCATCCGCTTTAATGATCGCCATGAGCTTTGTTCCCGGCTTTGTCAGCTTTTTGGCGTTGACCACATTTTCATGAATGGCATCCAGATCAATATTTGCATATACTCTATAATAATCTCTCATTTTACTCGTATTCTCCATTTTTATCGTAATCTTTGATTAACTTTCCATTTCCCGGAATCCCGCAAACTGTCCTTCTTTATTTTGGTAATATTTCCTGCAGCATATCCAGCAGATCACCTGCCATCATACTGTAACGCCCCCCCTTCCTGCGGACATACTCCTCCGCTGCAAGGCCATGAAGACAGACGCCCAGCACAGCCGCCTGCGTTGAGCGCATTACACGTGCCAGCAGACCGGCGATCATGCCGCTTAAAACATCACCGGTGCCTCCTGTGGACAGCGCATTATTTCCGATAGTATTAATATACACCTCGCCGCCGTCTGTGACAACCGTTCTCGCATCCTTTAATACCAAGGTCTGACAATTTGCACTTTCCAGAGACAAAAGTGCCTGTTCCACGATCTTTGCACGGATCACCGGCAGCTCAAACCGTGTTAATCTGGTCATCTCCTGCAGATGCGGTGTCAGGACTACATTTTCCGGCAGGCAGATTTTTCTTGTGCCGTCCTCTCTCTTTACAAAATATGTTTCCTTTTTGGCCAAAACATTAAGTCCGTCAGCATCTATGACAACAGCTTTATTTTTCTCTTTTAACACTTCATCCAGCATAATTCCTGCAGGCTCCGCTGTCCCAATTCCGGGACCGATAACGATACAGGTGGCCCATTTGATCTCCTCCTGCAGACTTTTTGTGATGTCAAAGCGATTCAGAGACTGGGTATAGTCCAGCTCGCTGTCATATGTCTTTACTAATGCTTCCGGTAAAAGATTCTTGATCACGGGACCGTTCTCCGCCGCCGTAAACACCTTGACCAGTCCGCAGCCCATACGATATGCCGCCGCCGCACTGAGATAGCAGGCACCACTGATTTCCGGCGATCCGGCAATGACAAGTACCTTTCCATAACTTCCTTTGTTAGAACGAAGGATACGTGGTGGCATCATCTCCATGGCATCCTCTCTCGTCAGGGTATAGGTTCTTGGCGATACTTTTTCGACTACTTTTTTAGGAAAACCAATATCTGCCACCACTACATTTCCCGCATAATTACATCCCGGAAACAAAACGATTCCCCGTTTGTTGGTTCCGAAGGTGATCGTAAAGTCTGCCACAACCGCCACTGCAAGAATCTCTCCCGTAGATGCATTGACTCCGGAGGGAACGTCCACGGCAAACCGCAGAGCATCCTGCTCATTGATCCAGTTAATAGCATCCGCAAACTCCCCTGTTACCTCTCTGGAAAGTCCAATTCCAAAAAGTGCATCCAGTATAACATCATATTCGCCGGAAGGAAGTCCGGTGCATATATGAATTCCAAGCTTTCTTGCAATATCCAGTTGTTTTTTCATCTCCTCACTGGCATTCTCTTCATTTCCGATCAGACTGACGGTTACCGGATATCCATCCTCCCACAGCATTCTTGCAGCAGCAACGCCGTCACCGCCATTATTTCCCATACCGCAGACTGCCAGCACATGGCTTTCCGGTGCGGCATTACTCTTCACACACCCGGCAACTGCAAGTGCCGCCTTTTCCATCAAAACCATAGACGGAATTCCGATTTCCTGTATTGTCATACGGTCAATTTCCTTTGCTTCCCGAACATCTGTAATATACTGCATCTGCAACTCTCCTTTCCATTCAACTCTTTGTGCTTTCATTTTTGTGCGCTTTCATAATCCTTGTGACTCCTGACATCACTCTGACATGTATTCTCTTTTCCTTCTGCCACGGCATACGCAATCGCAACAGAAGAAGAATCACTCAATGATATATGGATCTTCTCAACACCACACTCCTGCGCATAGATTTTTGTCTCCCCATATAGTACAACATATGGTTCTCCTGCCTTTCCCCTGAGAATTTCAATCTGTTCCAGTCTGACCTTCACACAAATTCCGGTTTTTAACGCTTTTGCAACCGCCTCCTTTCCGGCAAAATTAACAGCGGCACAGGCAGCACCTCTTTGCTTTCTCTGGCAGATCATTTCCTGCTCCCGCTCTGTATAATATCTTTTTAGAAAGCGATTATTTCCTTCGCAGACTTTTTGGATCCTTGCAATTTCTACAATATCAGTACCAATTCCATAAATCATAATCGCAAATCAACCCTTTCTAAATATGTTATCTGATCCGTGTACCCCCACATTTATACCGGCTTTCATCAATCTTCAAACTGATTTTCTTCCATGTTGCCCTTCCAGACCTGATGCTTCCGGTCAAAAATCTCAACCACTTCAGCCCCGAGAAGATTATGCATATACTTATACATCTGGGTATTTCTCATTTCCATATCCTGTTTTCTAAGGATTTCATCCTTTAACCTCTCTCTGGTTGCCTTAACCCACTCTTCAATTTCTTCAATCTCATATGTATTGTCCATCAGCTCCTGATAGCAGACCTTCATGCACTCCACCAGAAGCTCTCTGTTGGCAGCCTCAATCTGTCCCGGTATCTCCTGTTTCACCTGCTCTGCCTGCTCTTTCTTTTCTTTCAGATCCGCCAGAAGTTTCTGGTTGCGATCCTGCTTCATAGAGCGAATGGGACTATCCACCTCATGACCGTCTGTCATGTTATTTACAATATTTTTCATTAAAACCTTTTTGGCCTTTTCGTACTCTTTCAGGTCGTTATTGGTCTGGCCCTGCTTCTGGATCAGTTTATTTAGCTTTTTTTCCAATGTCTTTATCTCGCGTGTCTTCCGAAAATCCGGGAAAAGTTCATGCCATCGGGCATCCAGAGGTAATAAAGGAATCTCTTTTCCTGCCAGTGCATCCAGAAAATATTCTGTCATGATCTCATCTTCCTGTCGCTTTTTTTTATTTCCCATAGTTTTTCTCCTTTCCGGTTGATTACTTTATTGTACCACATCCTATAAATATTGAACAACATTTGATTATTTATGATTTTTTTTGTATACTAATGAATAATATCGAAATGTGTTAATTTTATAAATTACATTATACTGTTTTGTCCTATGGCAAGAGCAGAGAAAGGATACCCTATGACATTTGAAAATGCAAAAGAAAAGCTGAAAACTTATGGTCAGGAGCATGTCCTCCAATATTTTAATACACTTTCCGAAACAGAAAAAAGTTCCCTTTTACAGCAGATTGATGAGACAGATTTTTCTGTCACAAAGCAGATCGCAGCGAGCCAGAGTGAACAGACCCGCGGCGTGATCACCCCGATCAATGCCATGACTCTTCAGGAGATCCAGGCAAATGCAAAAGCCTTTACAGAAAATGGCCTAGAAGCGATCCGTGCCGGTAAGGTTGCTGCTGTTTTACTTGCCGGTGGCATGGGAACCCGCCTTGGATCTGATGATCCGAAGGGAATGTACGACATCGGACTTACGAAACCGGTTTATATTTTTGAACGGATCGTCCGCAATCTTTTTGATGTTGTGGATCAGTCCGGAACATGGATTCATTTGTTTGTTATGACAAGCGATAAAAACCATGAGGCAACTACTACTTTCTTCGAAAAGCAAAATTATTTTGGCTATAATGCGGAATACATCCACTTTTTCCGTCAGGAAATGGCTCCTGCAGCCACTTACGAGGGTAAAGTGTATATGGAATCAAAGAGCCGTATTGCCACCTCTCCAAATGGAAACGGCGGCTGGTTTGCTTCTATGAAGCAGGCAGGTCTTCTCTCCCTGATCCACGAAGCGGGAATTGAATGGCTCAATGTTTTCGCTGTGGACAATGTTTTGCAGCGTATTGCAGATCCTTGTTTTATCGGAGCTACACTTGCCAGAAATTGCAAGGTCGGTGCTAAGGTGGTGCGCAAGGCAGATCCGGACGAAAAAGTCGGTGTAATGTGTCTGGAGGATGGCAGACCATCAATCGTAGAATACTATGAGCAGACCGAGCAGCTCCGCAACACGAAAAATGCAGATGGAGAACCGGCTTACAATTTTGGCGTAATCTTAAATTATCTGTTCCATGAAAAGTCTCTGGAAGAGATCTGTGATACCACGCTCCCTCTCCATATTGTAGAAAAGAAAATTCCTTATATTGATGAAAATGGCACATTCATCAAACCGGAGGAGCCAAACGGATACAAATTTGAATCCCTGATCCTTGATATGATCCATCTCCTTGACACCTGTCTTCCTTATGAGGTGGTACGGGAAAAGGAATTTGCTCCGGTCAAAAATAAAACGGGCGTAGATTCTGTAGAAAGTGCACGAGCTCTTTTACAACAGAACGGATATACACTGTAAGAGAAAACAATATTTTACGGTACTTCCGGATCTTTTTATTAACCGGATGCATTGCATAATAAAAACATGGGGCATATCGTTATCAGATATACTCCATGTTTTTCTGTTTCTTTGTCCAATATCTGCCGTTTTCTAATTCAACAAAAAATCCGATAAGATACTGTTACTCACATCAATTCCTTTTTCTGTCAATGCCACTCTCCCGGTATCTCTGCGGCAGAGCAGATCCATATTCTGATATTTCTTTATGATATCTCCATACACTTCCATCATGGAAATGCCAAATCTCTGATAAAACTCCTGCTCTGACACTCCTGCCATCATACGAAGTCCCAGAAACATAAACTCCTCCATCTGTGCCCTTTGATCAATAAACTCCAGCTCATCCATCTCCTGAACAGCCTTTTTAAGTCCTTCTGATTCCTTTTCGGCCAGTACACAGATCCGATCCACATAAGACCTGTACGTCTTTTGGGACACAGGTACATGGAAGCGGTATCCCGTTAAATAGGAGGACGCATTTACCCCCAGCCCCAGATATTCTCCTCCGCTCCAGTAGACACAGTTATGCCTGCATTCCATACCATCCCGGCAGTAATTGGAAATTTCATAACGTTGGTAACCCATGTGCTGCAAATATTTTCCGGTCCATTCATACATCTGCCGGTCAACATCCTCATCCACATGTTTTAGTGTTCCATTTTTCTCCCAGTCCCCAAATACGGTCCCAGGCTCTATGATGAGACTATAGGAAGAAATATGCTCCGGATTTAGCGAGACAATCTTTTCCAGCGTATCCTGATAGCTTTCTAAGGTCTGCTCAGGAATCGCTGCCATCACATCAATATTGATCTGATCCATCCCACTTTGACGTATCATCTGATACGTCGTCAAAAACTCCTCATAGGAATGAATCCTTCCCAGCATCTGCAGTTCCCTGTTTTGTGCTGACTGTAATCCCAGACTGACCCGGTTAATGCCCATCTGCTGCCATACGGTCAGATGCTCTGGCATAACCGTACCGGGATTTGCCTCCGTCGTAAATTCTGTCAATGCATCACAATCAAAGCTCTCCCGTATTGCTGCACCGATTTTCTGAAGCTGCTCCGCAGACAGACATGTGGGGGTTCCACCCCCTATAAAAATCGTATACACAGAATACTTCTCTCGAAGCATCCTCCCCCAGGACTGGATCTCCCGGCATAAAAGCTCTGTATACTGATGCTTTTCCTGTGCTGAGGCTGCTGCCGAAAAAAAATCGCAATAACGGCATTTCTGCACACAAAACGGAATATGAATATATAAGGATAATCTTTTTTTACTCTTCATCCAGCTTTAAGACAGACATAAATGCCTGCTGCGGAATCTCGACATTACCAAACTGACGCATCCGCTTCTTTCCTTCCTTCTGCTTTTCCAAAAGCTTTCTTTTACGGGAAATATCACCACCAT
>ERZ780030.616-NODE-616-length-14183-cov-3.763802_pt1 | contig 14183 bp, 14 predicted proteins | sample MGYA00511857_ERZ780030 | MGnify/ENA primary metagenome ERZ780030 (study PRJEB29588, sample SAMEA2162530) | human gut metagenome | biome: human gut; feature: human-associated habitat; material: faeces | place: Denmark | collected 2008/2010 ... | reverse complement strand
TTATCCAGAAGAAGCCGCAGATATTCCTGTTCTCTTGCCAGAGCACCCGCATTCACCGATACCGGTTCCAAATCAAGCCAATCCTTTGGTCTGTGGACAGGTGTAGAAACGATTTTTGCCGCGCCGCCACCAGCGATTTCCGAGTAGTCCGCCACGGCACCAAAATCTTCAACGCTGTACATGCCGTTGTTCATCGTCTTTAGAATATCCACATCGTACGTTTTACAAAAACCGTAAGTCTGCTCCGCATTTTTTACCGGATCCAAATCAATAAGCGGCAAGTGGGACCACAAAGAATACGGAACCGTATCGACATCATCCCCGCGGATAGCGGCGGCAATTCTTTCCATTTTAGTCATCACGGTGATTTTCTTTTTCATATTTCCTCCAAAAGGGAACCGGACAATTCATTTGATTTCTTTTATTATAACGATTTCTCCTGAAATATAGAATCTTTCCAAATGAAAACGCCCTTCCCTATGAAAGGCGCTTTGTCTTACTTATGTGCTTTTTCCCAGTCCGCTTTAAAACGGGCAATGCCGATGTCGGTAAGCGGATGCTTAAGAGTGTCCATAAGCACCTGGTACGGAACAGTGGCAATATCTGCCCCCGCCAGGGCACATTGTGCCACATGCTGCGGCTTGCGGACAGAGGCAGCAATGATTTCCGTTTTGATCTTGTGGAGACGAAATATATCGGCAATCGTCCGAATCAGTTCTACGCCGTCCCAGCCGATATCATCAATACGTCCCATAAAGGGACTGACATAAGACGCCCCTGCACGGGCTGCCAGCAGTGCCTGCCCCGCCGAGAAAATCAAAGTCACGTTAGAACGGATCCCCATGTCAGACAGGGCACTCACCGCTTTCATGCCTTCTCCCGTCATGGGAATTTTCACGACCACATGGGGATCAAGTCCGGCGAGAACCTGTCCTTCAGCAATCATCTCTTCTGCTGTTTCAGAAAGGACTTCCGCTGATACCGGACCGTCCACAATCGATGCGATTTCTTTAATCACCGTATGGAAATCCTTTCCTTCCGCCGCGATTAGTGACGGATTTGTCGTCACTCCGGAAACGAATCCCATCGCTTTCGCTCTGCGGATGGCCTCCACGTCAGCCGTATCAATAAATATTTTCATTTTCTCGCTCCTTCATTTCCTGCCGGAGCCTCCGGCTTGTCATAATATCATTATGATACTGCTTATTCCTTTTCTTTACCACTCCAGATTCTTCAATTAATTGTATTGTCTTCTCAATTAATAGATTGTCTCATGACTTATGAAATATTCATAACCTTTGATAAAAGGATTCCATGAGCTATTGGACATTTATAGAGTAAAGCGTATAATTTATATATAAGTAACAAATTATATATTATGCCGAGGAGGCTTTTATGAAACTCACGCTTCTTGCATTGACCTATTTCCAAAAGACCGCAGAGCTCCAGCATCTGACCCACGCGGCGGAAGCGCTTCACATTTCCCAGCCGTCTCTGTCCCACACCATTAAAATGCTGGAGCAGGAGTTGGGCGTCCCCCTGTTTCGCCGATCCGGAAGAAACATCGTCCTCACCAAGTACGGAGAAATCCTTCTCAGCCATACAAACAGGATTATGAGCGAACTTAAGCATGCGCAGAAAGAGCTGGAAGACACCAAAGAAGCACAGGACATGACAGTGACGATTTCCATTTTCGCCGCATCCATGATTATTCCGGCATTCCTTACGGAATTTAAAAAAGAACATCCCCATATCCGTTTCGAAATCATCCAGCAGCGGGACCGTCAGGAAATAAACCATCACTCCCGTGTGGATCTGTACCTGTCAAGCAGTATCAACCCCATTGATACGGATCATTCCATCACACTCCTGAAAGAAGACATCCTTCTCGCCATGCCCGATACGAATCCGCTTGCCTCCCATGCCTCGGTTAATCTGGCAGACTTTGAAAAAGCGGATTTCATCACGCTCCAGCAAGGCGTCGCTTTAAGAAATATTACAGACTTTTACTGCAGGGCGGCAGGTTTCACTCCTCATGTCATTCTGGAGAGCGACAACCCCGGCACCGTACGGGAATTTATCAAAGCGGGTCTCGGCGTCTCCTTTGCACCGAGAATCACCTGGTACGGCGTCGGCGGCGACCATGTAGCACTTGTTCCTATCGCTACCCCAGGCTGCCAGCGGTACATCAGCCTGTCATGGGACGAAAACACACCCCTCACTCCGCCGGCAGAAGAACTGAAAAATTATTTCATTAAAAACTTTAAACGTTTCGCCGAACAATATGCCGGTGTAAACAGTTCTATATAACCATCTGCCATAAAGGAGCTTTCCATGAAAAAATTTTTCGCCGCCATCTTAACTGTCTTTCTTTCCCTCGGACTCCTTACCGCCTGTGGAGGAGGACAGCAGCATGGCGGCTCTTCTCCCGCGCCGGCCGTTCAAAGCGTTGAAAGATCAGATACAGGAAGTGCAGATAAATCAAAAAGCCGCATCAGGCAGAATAAAATCTACACGGATTCCGATGCTGTTCAGAGCAGTGAAAATGCTAACAAAGGGAGCACGAACAAAGAAAAAATCAGTCGACAAAGTTACACAGGCTCCACGTCAGTTTCCCAAAGCGGTGAACAATTCAGCGCAAAAAGTCCGGGCAACGCGGAAATCCGTGTAGAATCGGATCAGGCCTATACCGATAAAGATCATGTAGCGGCATATATCCATATCTACAGGAAACTGCCGCCCAACTATATCACCAAGGCGGAAGCCAGAAGCTTAGGATGGAAAGATAAGGGGACACTTGATCAAGTCGCTCCGGGAAAAAGCATCGGCGGCGACCGCTTCAGCAATTATGAAAAAATCCTCCCTGACGCTCCGGGGCGCAGCTGGAAAGAATGCGACATTGACTACGTCAGGGGGAACAGGAACGCAAAACGTATCTGTTTCTCCAACGATGGCCTTATCTACTACACCTCATCCCACTATCAGGATTTTGAAAAAATATATTAAGAGATTGTCCTATGCAGATCAGACTTGCTCCTGAAAACTTCAAAACAAGAGAAACAGCCCACACCTACCTGAAGGAAATACTTCATCTCCCGGACTATTACGGCAGGAACTTAGATGCCCTCTACGACTGTCTCTGTGAAATCATTACGAAAACCACGATTACCGTTCCCCGCGTAATCGCTTCGGACGGCTACCTTGGGGAATATGGAAAAACAATGATTGCCGTTTTTCATGACGCTGCTAAAGAAAACAAAAAATTACAAGTAAACTTCGAGTAATCCTTTTCTACATCCGGCACTGCCCCTGCCGGATATTTTTTTGTGAAATACTTTTAAGCAGCAGGAGATATTCCGTCCCATATGAATGATGGAAACCGGTTTTATCTTGGGAAATATGTTTTGCTAAAAACAGTTCCCCCTTCCGCCTATCCATGATATGATTGACTTATATTCTGATAGATGGGAGTTTGCTATGTCACAGAATCCTGATTTTGAAGAGACTTCTCTCTTTGATCTTTTCCCGGCAGAAGAAAAGAAAACTGACAAAAAAGAACAAAAGAATGAAAAAACGGAAGATGCCGCACCGAAGGACGGAAGAGGGAAAGAATCGGCGGTAACGGCTGTAAAAGCAATCAAACCTGAAACGGCGCCCGAAAAAGAAGAAATACCGGTTCCGCAGCTGAAAGACTGTCCCGTTTCAGCAACACCCGCATGGACGGAAAAATTCTGGGAGTATGATATTACAAAACCGTCACAATGGATCCGTGACGATATGAAAGAGCACATGGTGGCAGAAGGGTTCACCAAAAGAGAAGCCAACCACATCTTCAGGGGTCTTGTATTTAAGGAAAAAATCTTCAATACCAAAAACCAGGCTCTTGCTTATTTGAAAACGGTTCCTACCACGTATGCGGTCAAGTATAAAATCGGAATCGAACCGTCTCCCCGGATGGTGTCTTTAAAAAAACGGCTGGACGACAAAAAGGCACGCCTTGAAGAATATAAAAACGATCAGGCCATGCGGAAGTTTCGTACGGAATTTGTTTCCTGCCCCGTATGCCGTTCAAAAATCAACAGCAGATATTTTACACCGCCCGCCTGTCCGGTCTGCCGCTGTGACATGCGTGCCGAATCAGTCATCCATACTTTGGAATCGCTGGAAAAGGCTGTCGCCGATTTGAATAAAAGATACGAATACGCTGCAGAAAAGCATAATTCCAGATTTACCGGCGGCGAAAAATGGATTATCCGCACGGTAAATACCCCTTCTCAGGATGAAAAAGAATAATGTTCCTATTGTTGCATAATTAAAAACCTCTTGATTCAAGGCGACCCCATAAAGCCATGGAAAAAGCATAGCAGAAATTACTGCTATGCTTTTTTCCATGAACCAATACAATATATTTGATACTCTACCAAACTTACTCATTCAAGTTTTTTACTCTGTAATAATGGTAGTAATGGATATAATTTCTTATTTCAGTTCTTTAAAGTCATAAACAAATATATCTACAGTAGCATTTCTATATCTGGTTTATAGAGAAAGTAATATATAAGATATCTATTTTTATCTTATTATCTTCAACCTGTCATACTCTCTTTTCTGCAACTTATCCCTATTTTTTACAATCCTCATTCATTTTTAGTTATGATAAGAAAGAAATTAAAGAATATTAAGTTATTTACAGAAAGGAGGCCCCTCGCTTCGACAACCAGACACCGGTACATATTTCATTTTCACTTAAATTGTACTTATATTGAAAGGAGTTTCCTAAAATGGATGTCAAAGAATTTATGAATTCTCCCATGATGTGGATTATGTCCAGTTTTATGATCATCAATATTCTCATCATGGCGGCTGTATTTATGCGCCAGGCGTTTAAAGCCGCCGAAGAAATGGGCATGGAAAAAACCGAGTGTATAGCAGGTCTCCGTTCATCTATGATTACCGCTATCGGCCCCTCCTTTGCACCAGTCATCGTCCTCATTGCTTTAATGGCAACTATTGGCGGGCCTACAGCATGGATGCGTATGAACGATATCGGTGCTGCACGAACTGAATTAGCTATGGCACAAATATCCGCCAATATGGCTGGTTCTTCCATCGAAGGAAATGCGCTCTCCTTGGCTGGTTTCGTATTTATTCTCTGGGGAGCAGCATTAAATAACTCAGGCTGGATTATCATCGGTGGTTATGGTGCACCCTTCCTGGACAAAGCAGTCATCTATCTGAAAGAAAACTTTAACGCCACTTGGATTAAATTACTGATGGCAGCCGCTTCTTTTGGTTTGTTCGCCACCTTGCTTTCCAATTCCATTATCAAGAAAACAATCAGCCTTAATAATTTGTATGCCGCACTTATTTCTTTCGTTGTTATGCTCATTATTGGTAAAGCATTTGCCAAGTATAAACGACTCCAAGAATTCAGCCTTGGCATTGCAATGTTAGTTGGAATGTTTGTTGCCGCATTTTTCTTTTAGCCGGAGGTATCTATTATGAATGAACAAACAGCATTGAATAAATTTAACTCCTCTATTAAGACATTGGGGTACGTCTTCGTTACCATTGCCTTGCTTTGCAACTTTGTCCCCGCTGTTTATGCATCCATTACCACTGGTGTATTCCCTGCAATAGGTGATCTTCTTACCCTTTGGGTAGCAGCTGCATCTGCCTTCGGCGTCGGCTACTTTGTACAACCGATCTCCTTCTTTCCCATGGCAAATATGGCTGGCAGCTTCATGTGCTGGATCGTCGGCAATGTCGGTGAAATCCGTATTCCCGCCGCTACGATGGCACAGAACGTAACCAATGCAGAACAGGGCACACCCAAAGCGCAAGTCATCTCCACCGTGGGTATTGGCGGTTCCATCATTGTATCTGTTTGCATGATTACACTTTTCACTCTGATCGGTGCTTCCATTATGCCCCTTATGCCGAAAGTTGTTTTGAAAGCGTTTGGATTTGTTCTCCCCTGTGTCTTGGGCGCTGTTTATGCTTCTTTAGCAAGTAAAAATATTATATTAGGCGCCATTATCATGATTTCCTCTATTGCAGGCAAAATGCTCTTCCCCATAATCGGCATCCCTGGTGGACTAATTATGCTCCTCAACATTATCTTAGCAGTCATCATTGCCCGTATATACTTCATAACAACACAGAAGACCGGGGCTTGATCCAGTATTCTAATAGAATCACAATTAAATTCTTTTTTATGTAGATATGCAATAATAGAAACAATCTGCTAAAATAGCTTACCATCTCCTCATATCTCTCCAAGTTTTTGGAGAGATATTTTCCTATATGCACCAAATTTCCCCTTATAGAAATTTACTATATCTTTTATTGTACCAAACTAGGATTACCCAGTTTATATCCAATCATGTTGCTACAATACGATATCATACTTGCCCTATTCCAAAAGAAGAAAGTTATAAAGACTTTTGTTCTACCACAAGAACCGGGGTAATTTCACGCAATCACCCATCAGTCCTTCTTTATCCTCCACTATAAATCCAATACAGCCAGTGATGCCATATAAAACGCATAGCTACCTTTTTAAGCAGCAAAGTACGTTGAGAATCAATACCTACACAAATGCGACCCTAACTACATTCCATAGTTTCTCTTTATCTCGAAGTCATTATCTTAACATATTAATATCCTTATATAATAAATCTTGCCAATAACTCCAGATACCAGACAAAAAGTTAAACAATAAGCCAAAGAATACGGCAAAAAAAGCATTTAAAGAACCTTGTTAATTCTCTAAATGCTTTTGTGCTTTTGATTTTAAACAATTATTCTAAACTATTCTAAATTAAAGCACACCTTTATCGTAGAGGCCTTTAATCTTCTCGTCGTTATACCCAAAGAATTCTTTGAGGATTTCTGACGTATGTTCACCTAAGCATGGAGCAGCCTTTTCTGCCCCCCCTGGTGTTTCCGATAGTTTAATCGGGGTATTAACCGCTTTCACATCACCTATCTTGCTATGCTTCAAGGTAACAATCATGTCACGGGCCTGAATACACGGATCCTCCAGAACTTGAGGCACATTATTGATAGGTCCTGCCGGAATACCTGCATCACCAATCAGCTTAAGCCATTCTTTACACGTCTTAGTAGGAAAGACCTTAAATAATTCTTCATTAAGAGATTCTACATTAGCCGTACGAAGTGGATTTGTTGCAAAGCGTGGATCATCGGCCAGTTCAGGTAATCCAATCAGGCTGCTGAATTTCTTAAACAGGTTGTCATTGCCAACAGCAATCATGATATAGCCATCAGAACATTTCACTGATTCAAATGGAGTAATGGAAGCGTGGCGGTTACCAATAGATTTCGGAATTACACCGGCATTCAGATAGCGGACAATCGCATTTTCAATAAATTGCGCCTGGCAATCCAACATAGAAATATCAACCAGCTGGCCTTTCCCATCTTTTCCTCTAGCAATCAATGCCATCGCTGTGCCAATTGCCGCATACAATCCTGCTACAATATCTCCTTGTGAGATACCGACTTTCATCGGAGCGCCGCCTTCTTCACCAGTAAGAGACATAATACCGCCCATGCCTTGGACAATAACGTCATATGCCGGAGCCTTTGCACGAGGGCCAGTACGCCCAAACCCTGTAATCTGTGTATAAATCAAGCCGGGATTAATTCCTTTAAGAACCGTATAGTCAAGCCCCAACTTTTCCATAGTCCCACCACGGAAATTTTCTAACAATACATCGGCTTTCTTAACCATCCCTTTCAAGATTTCTTTACCTTCTTCGGATTTCAGATTAAGCGTGATCGAACGCTTGCCACGATTAAGATCCATGAAGTAAATACTTTCATCTTCCATGTAGGGAGGATAGGCACGAGAATCATCCCCATGACCTAATGCTTCAATCTTAATCACATCAGCTCCCATATCCGCTAAAATCATCCCAGTAAATGGAGCGGACAGCACACGACTCATGTCAAGAACAACGATACCTTCAAGCGGCTTAGACATAAACACAATCCTCCTTATACATAAAGCACTAATAAAACACCTTTGGACTTCTTTCAATCCACTTATGTTTTTATCGTAAATCAAAAAAATTAATTATTCAATTTTATTTCTATAAAGTGCAAAAAAAAGGGTGTAAGTTGCATTAAATAAATTCAACAAAAACAAATATCTTCTCACATATTCATTCTGTGTAACAGAATTTTCTTCATACTTCGCATGCTAACCTCTACTTTTATTGTATAATAAATAAACGGAACTTTCATCTTCCTTTCCTAATCTAAAGTCATCCATAAAATGGATTAACTTAATATCAGTTATCATCCAGAAAGTGAGGAATGACCTTGTACGATTCTCTAAGCAGAACTTTTGCCGGCATCCAATATGTCTGGCTGGGTATTTCCATTTTTCTTTTGGTCCTGCTTCTCCTAAGTAGGACCAAAATATTCCGCAATGCACTCAGCCAGGAACGTTATACCAAACGCGAATACATTATCTTTACCGTCATTTTTACTATTTTAGGCCTTTGTGGTACCTTCTGGAATTTCAGAACCCCTGGAGGCATCATGACTTTCCGTGCAGTTCCTATTATGCTCAGCGGATTCATTGGTGGTCCGATTGTTGGCACCATCACAGGGTTGATTGTTGGTATCAATCGTATTTTTATCCTTCAAACAGCCACAGCTCCTATTAACGGCGGCCTTTCCATTTTACAGGGAATTGCTGCCGGCTTGCTCTCCCCCCAAATAAAAAAGCACTCTTCCCAACGGTGGATGTGGGCCTTATTTACAGTATCGGCATAGAAATTGTCTATTGGCTATTTTATGCCCTCTTGACATGGCCATATGCATACATAAATACCAAAGATTTATTATCCTTAGTCGTGCCTATAATTGTGACAAATACACCGGCAGTTGCTCTTTTTATCGGCGTATTGGAAGCCACCACCCGCCAACAAGACTCAGAAAAAACGGAAACTGCAAAAACTGCTTTTAATTCCGCTAATATGCTTATCCAAACAATCCATGATGAAGCTCACGGTTTCGATTTTTCCAAAACCCCAAGAATCATAACGACTGCTCTCCCTCATTTGATTTGGTCTGCCATTATAACAAACGACAATGTATTTATTTCCACCAATTACAAAAACCCACGCAACCAAAGCCAAGGAGACGCGGAAACCTCTATATTGCTTTTACAGAAAACGCTGCCTTCCATGCCCCATTTGCTGCAACTCCGCATTGAAGGAAAGACTAAGACTATCTGCCGGATCTTTGCGTCCAATCCGACCGACACACCGCTAAGTAAGACAGATAAAGAATTTCTGAACGGTACAGCACGTATTATTGAATTAATACACGAGCATGAAGAATTAAAAAAAGAGAAACTCCTTTTACAAGAAGCGGAAATACGGGCACTTCAAGCACAAATCAATCCCCACTTCCTTTACAATACATTGAATACAATCAACTTTTATGTACGCAGCGATCCTGATATCGCGAGGAATCTTCTCAAATATCTATCCGATTATTTCCGACATACATTAAATAATCCTTCAAAAATGATTCTTCTTTCTGAAGAAATATACGACATCACATGTTATGTGGAATTAGAGAGAGCCCGTTTCAGCGATCGTCTTCAGATCGAATATCGTATTCCTCTGGAAAAAATGAAGAAAATACAAATTCCACCATTACTTCTCCAGCCCTTAGTAGAAAATGCCATCATCCATGGCATCCTGAAAAAGCCGGAAGGCGGCAAAATCATCGTCGGACTCCATGAACATCCTCATCTTTATAAAATATTCGTTGCCGATACAGGTGTCGGCATCCCGCAGGATAAATTGGGAAAGCTGCTAACCAGTCACAAACGACGTGATAACATCGGCCTTATCAACGTACATCAAAGACTTCTGTCAATCTTCGGTGAAAAAAGTCGGCTTCATATTATAAGCCGTACAGGAAAAGGAACTGTCGTCTATATCATCATTCCAAAGGAGGGAGAGCATGACAATACCGACAATACCGCAAATTAAAATTTTGATTGCAGATGATGAATTACCAGCTAGAGGTGAATTGAAATATGAACTTTCTACGATTCCCAATGTCAAAATTGTCGGAGAATGTTCCAACGGGAAAAGTGTCCTTGATTTTCTGAAAACTCATCCCAATGTAGATCTTATCTTTTTAGACATCGAAATGCCTGTCATGAATGGGTTGGAAACCGCTAAAAAAATAGGAGAAATGGACATTCCCGCAAAAATTGTTTTTGCCACCGGTTACGGCCAGTTTGCCATTCAGGCGTTTGATCTGGAAGCTTTTGACTACATATTAAAACCTTATGATGAAGAACGTATCAGGCGCATCGTCGATCGATTACAAAACAGATTGGCTGAACGGGAACAAAATAGAGCACCAGGAGAAATCACTGCGTTTTCACAAAAGATTTCATTACAGACTATCGACAGAGTCGTCATAATTAATCCTGTACAGGAAATTGTTTTTATCTGTACTGAAAAGTCAGATTGTTCTCTTTTTTACACAACAAAAGGCATTATCACATCCAAAATAACTCTTCGTGACAGTGAATCTCTCTTAGAACCAGTAGGTTTTTTCCGTACGCATAAAGGCTATATCGTCAATCTGTCCATGATACAGGAAATACATCCCCAAGATAATGGGACACTTCTCTTATCTATGGATTATTTCTCCCGGGATAAAGTTCCTGTTTCCCGTCATTATCTCAAAGATTTCAAAGCAATCATGCATATGAAATAAGCTTTCTTATTCGTATTTTCGTCAAAATAAATAGTAGATACATACTTTTAACTCGTATAACTTTACATACGCCAATACTTTATCCTGTTTCTTTTTCTAAAATGCTCCACAATAATGGTGTAAGCCGTATCACCAATAGTATTAACTGCAGCACGAAATATATTAAGAATGTAATCTCAATTGAAAAGGAAAATATGAGCATACCCCTTTCAAATCCGATATCCCCGCCCCAAAACGAAAGATGCCTGCCGTGAATATTCCACACCGACAGGCATCTTTTTTTCTTAGTGTCTTTAGACTGTGCCAGGCATGGGCATGGCACAGAAAACCACCCGCTATGCGGGTGGAAAATAAATGGTTATACCAATAAAAAAATCACAATCCGGTTTATATAATAGAGGAGTCCGAGCCACTATTTATAAAAAGGAGAGTGATTTTTTTGTCCAACAAAGCAAATGCATTGGCACATACGAAATAGATGTGCAAGTACCATATCGTATTTACACCTAAGTATAGAAGAAAGATTATATATAATCAATACCGAAAAGATTTAGGTAAAATACTAAGGGAGCTATGTCGGTATAAAGGAGTAGAGATACACTGGAAGGACATTTGATGCCGGACCACGTACATATCTTAGTGAGCATACCACCGAAAATAGCAATATCCAGCTTTATGGGGTATCTGAAAGGAAAGTCCGCCCTGATGATGTTTGAAAAACATGGAAACTTAAAATACAAATTTGGGAACAGGCACTTTTGGTCAGAAGGATATTATGTGAGTACAGTAGGATTAAATGAACAGACAATACGAAAGTATATAAAAGAACAGGAAAGAGCAGATATGATAAAAGATAAATTGAGTATAAAGGAATATGAGAATCCATTTAAATCGTAAGGATTACCCCTTTAAGGGGTAGCGGAGTAAGAAGGACAAAGTGGCTTGAACAAAGTGAAAGCCAGCGCCTTGAGACGCTGGTCATAGTGATAAGGGCTTATAGCCCTACGACAAACCACCCGTTTTACGGGTGGTTTGTGATTTTCACTTATTATTCACCCAGAACCGTAACGACCGCTTTCCGGCAAAGTTCCACCGCTTTGTCCAAATCCGTTTTTTCTATATTCAGCGGCGGATTAAAATAAATAATGTCTCCCATCGGTCGAAGAACCAGTCCCATATCCATAGCTCTCCGGAAGATGTGCCAGCCGATACGCTTTTTCGGATCAAAAGCTTTTTTCGTTTCTTTGTTTTCCACCAATTCGATGGCGTTAATCAATCCGATATGGCGGATTTCTCCCACATGCCTGTGATTTCCCAGGGCTTTCATGAGCCTGTCATGGAGATAGATTCCATTTTCATTGACTTTCTCCAGAATATGATCCCGTTTCATTATTTTCAGTACGGTCAACGCAATAGAGCAGCCCATGGGATTGCCTGCGTAGGTATGGCTGTGTACGAAAGCCTTATGCGTGCCGTAATCATCATAGAAAGCATCGTATACTTTGTCCGTGGTGATGGTAAGAGACATGGGCATGTATCCCGCCGTCAGCCCTTTTGATGTGCAGAGGATATCCGGAGAAATACCGGCATGTTCTATGGCAAAAAGTTTCCCCGTCCTGCCAAAACCGGCGGCAATTTCATCATCAATCATAAGCACGCCGTATGCATCGCAGAGCTTACGGAGCTTCCTTAAATATTCGGCAGGATAGATACGCATGCCTGCCGCCCCCTGAAGGATCGGCTCCACAATGACTGCCGCCGTTTCTTTTCCGTGCTGTTTAAATGCTTTTTCCGCACTTTCAAAGCATTCCACGCCGCAATGATTCCGCGTTTTCCCATAAGGGCAGCGGTAGCAGTCCAGACCGTCAAAATGAATATTGTCCATAAGCATGGGGTGAAAGATCTTCGCATAAAAATCCATTGATCCGACGGACAGCGCGCCGATCGTTTCCCCATGGTACGATTCAGGAAGGCACATGAACCGCGTCCGTTCAGGATGGCCGGTCTGGTAGTGGTACTGGAAAGCCATCTTGAGCGCCGCCTCTACGCAGGATGAACCGTTGTCATGAAAGGTAAAGCGGGAGAGTCCTTCCGGCAGTACCTTTTCCAGTTCCTGCGCCAGTTTAACAGCAGGCTTATGGGAAAAGTTTGTAAAAATCACATGCTCCAGTTCATCGACCTGCTTTTTCAGGGCTTCATTGATTTCTTCATTGCAATGCCCAAGGAGATTGCACCACCACGATGAAATAATATCCAGATATTCTTTCCCGTCCGTCCCGTACAGGTAAGATCCTTTCGCATGGTCTATAACGACCGGCGGAAATACTTCATTGTCCTTCATCTGCATGGCAGGATGCCATATATATTTTTTATCTTCCGCTTCCCAATAATTCTGTTTCATTTAAGTTCCCAACTTCCCTAATTTTAAATACTCCCTTATTCATACAGCGATATAATCGTTTCCGGATCGATATCCAATGCCGTATCTCCTTTTTTCACCCTTGCCAGGACTTTCATACCGGTGATTTCTTCAATCATTTCCACATTGTCTTCTTCCATCACACCGCCTTTCCAATGATTCAGGATAATCCCTTTGACAGAAATATTCCTGTAGCGGATATATTCACAGGTAGTCACCACTCGGTTGATTGTCCCCAGTCCCGCGTCGGCGATGACAAGGACGGGCAGGCGGAGCCATCGGATAATATCTTCCAGATAATACACCGCTTTTTCATCATGGCGGATAGGGCACATGATTCCTCCGCTGCCTTCCATAGTCACATAGGGATACGCCGCTGTCACACGTTCCCAGGCACTCATAATGACATCCTTCTCCACGGGATTCCCTTCAATTCTTGCTGCCAGATGGGGCGATACGGCATTCTGATACAAGTACGAAAGGAGCATATCCTCAGGCTCACGGATCTGCGCGAAACGATTTACAAATCCCGCATCGCTTTCCTCCACCGTCCTCGCCCCGCTGATGGCTGCCTTGTAATAGCCCACATCATACCCTGCACTTCTCAAAGTTTTTACCAGGAGTGCCGTCACATAGGTCTTGCCGACATCCGTATCTGTTCCTGTGATAAAAAGCCCCCTGCCCATCCTATTCCTTCTTTCCTTACCAAATAAAAATGGAAATGGCTCTCTGCACCGCCGATTTTCCCATTTCCTTACCACGCATGTCCTGCGCGGTATAACTTTTTCGCCAGCACTGCCGCCAGAACGCAGAGGCAGATATCGCCCGGCACGGCCAGAAGGAAACAATAAAGCACCACAGGCCAGATACCGATAGGCGTATTCAGGTAATAATTATTTATGATGTATACATAAACCATTCCAAAAAGGTAGACCACAAGAAGTCCTGCCAGGTTCGCAAATAAAATGCGGACAAATGA
>ERZ780030.613-NODE-613-length-14273-cov-3.311929_pt1 | contig 14273 bp, 10 predicted proteins | sample MGYA00511857_ERZ780030 | MGnify/ENA primary metagenome ERZ780030 (study PRJEB29588, sample SAMEA2162530) | human gut metagenome | biome: human gut; feature: human-associated habitat; material: faeces | place: Denmark | collected 2008/2010 ... | reverse complement strand
CGTTCGTTGAAGCGGACGACGCCGACGATCCGGAGGGCGGTACACATTATAAGAAAGAGTGCAAATAGAAGTGATCTTTTTATGCCTTCCATGTTTTTAGATTTTAATTAATATGCTTTTCATTTTGTAATCGCTGTGGATTACCTCTCAAAACATGCTTTCCCGAGTGATGTTTTGATGTTGCAAAGAAAGGGAATTAAGTGAAAATATGCTGTAATTTATGTTTCATAAGCTGGTATATTTGTAACAAAATAAAGGGCAGGTATCATATTTGCCAGCTTATGAAACATAAATGGCAGGCTATTTCTGTTTTATTCGCTTCCTTTGCAAAGTGCTTTCCCGAGCAACCCATTATTAATTAAATGTAATACCCAAAAACATCATGAATTTAAAAAACAATTTGTTGACTGTGCGATGGACCCTTACCTTTATAATAGGTACAATCTGGTCTGTCTTTTCGTGTCAGGCTATTAATCCTCCTTTTGTGATTAAACATTTAGGTGACGGACAGAGCATTGTCCAGATTGAGAACCAGAAGAAATTTCTGTTGCTTCCCGTGGAAGAGGCTGCTCCGGAGGCAAAGCTATATATGATAGCCGATAATGACGTAGTGCGCAATATGAATGTTCGTCTGGCTATAAATAAGGTAGACTATTTTGTTCCGGTAGATCTCTCCGGATTTGATAATAAATCACTTTCTTTCAACTTCCAGTTGATACCCGATACGGCTATTTGCTGGGATGAAATGAAACTTTCCAATGAGTTTGATACATCCAATCGCGAGAGTTTCCGTCCGCTTTATCACTTCACTCCTCAATATGGCTGGATGAATGATCCGAACGGTATGGTATATAAAGATGGTGTTTATCATTTGTTTTATCAATACAATCCTTACGGTTCTATGTGGGGAAATATGCATTGGGGACATGCCACCAGTACAGACCTGGTGAATTGGGAACATCAGCCGATAGCCATTGCGCCCGATGCGTTGGGAACTATCTTCAGTGGTTCCTGTGTGGTTGATAAGGATAATACGGCAGGCGTTGGTGCCGGTGCGATCATAGCTTTCTATACTTCGGCCAGCGATCGCCAGGTACAGAGTATGGCTTACAGTCTGGACAACGGAAAAACATTCAAGAAGTATGCGCGTAATCCTATACTGACTTCCACCCAACGTGATTTCCGTGATCCGAAAGTTTTCTGGCATGACGCTACCGATAAATGGATCATGATTCTTGCCGTAGGTCAGGAAATGCAAATCTACTCTTCAGCTAATCTGAAGGACTGGGCTTATGAAAGTAGTTTCGGTGAAGGTCAGGGGGCTCATGGTGGTGTATGGGCATGTCCCGACCTGATAGAACTGCCTATTGAAGGTACGGAACTGAAGAAATGGGTTCTAATCTGTAATATTAATCCCGGCGGACCTTTCGGTGGAAGTGCCACTCAATATTTTGTAGGTACCTTCGATGGAAAGAAGTTTGTGAATGAATCACCGAAAAACACCAAGTGGATGGACTGGGGAAAAGATCACTATGCTACCGTGACTTGGAGTAATGCGCCCGAAGGACGCCATATAGCGCTGGCATGGATGAGCAACTGGCAATATGCCAACAATGTACCTACTACTCAGTATCGCAGTGGTAACTCTGTTCCCCGTGACCTGAGTCTCTATACTTCGGCGGGTGAAACTTATCTGAAATCTTCCCCTTCGCGAGAACTGCTGAAACTGCGTGGGAAAGAAGAAAAGAAGCATTCCTTCAAGGTGGACCGTACTTATAATATGGACAAACTACTTTCGGATAATACAGGTACGTATGAAATTGAAATGACGATTAAGAACAGAAATGCAGAAGTCATTGGCTTCCAACTTTTCAATTCAAAAGGAGAAGAAGTGGATATTTACTATAACTTGGTAGAGAAGAAGTTTGCGATGGATCGTAGTAAGAGCGGAGTCGTATCATTCAGTTCGGACTTTCCGGTGCTGACTCTTGCTCCGATAGAAGGCAATTCGGAAATGACGCTGCGTCTTTTCGTTGATAAATCAAGTCTTGAAGCGTTTGGCGATGACGGACGTTTCGCAATGACAAACCTTGTGTTTCCTTCGGAACCTTACAACCGTATCAGTTTCTATGCCAAAGGCGGTAGCTATGCGGTAAGTTCATTCAAGGTTTATAAGTTGAAATAAGATTGGTCTATATTTCCTCCTTTTCTGTACCCGAATTTTATCAAAGCCGTACCCGCTCCGTAGCTGGTCCGTACCTAAGCGTTTGGACCAGATACGGACCAGGTACGGCTTCTCCTTTATTCTTCTATTTCAATGGTATATTTTCCTTTGAATACCTCTTCGGGTTGCAGATGCTGTACCCAATCCTTATCTTTATACTCTCCTGTATAATGTGCTTTGTCGCAACGACCGTACCATGGTTCAATACAGACAAACGGGGCATTCTTGGCAGGTGGCGACCACAGTCCGACAACAGGTGCATCAAAATGGAGGCTGAGATAAGGAGCTTTCTCCTTATTATATAGAGTAACCCGCCGCACCTGGCTTCCCTCCAATATAAGTGCATCTTTGTCAAATGTATGTGTGTCCAATGGCAACAAGTCGTTTGTCAGTTTCAGAGGATATTGGGTGTCCGGGTCGGCACATCCTTTTTCAGAAATAAGTATGTATTTCAGTCCGCTTTTCTTATTGAAACCGAAGAACCCCCGTTCTTGCGTTTCGGCATCGAAATCCGGATAGTAGAATGCCGGATGTGCACCAATTTGGAAGTGCATTTCCTTCTCCCCGGTATTCTCTACTTCCCACATGACATCGACCTTCTTCTCGCGGATGCGATAGCCGATGGTGAGACGGAATGGGAAAGGATATTTCTTGAGTGTTTCTTCGTTGCTGACAAGCTGGTAGCGGACTTCATCGTTTTCCTCGGATATCAGTGTGAACTCCATGTCGCGGGCAAATCCATGCTGAGTGAGGACATAGGTGGTGCCTTCGTTTCGATATTCATTCTCCCATACGCTTCCTACAATCGGGAAGAGTACCGGCGAATGGCGTTTCCAGAATGCAGGATCTGCCTGCCATAGATATTCTTTTCCATTAGAAAAAATACTGCATAGCTCTGCTCCATGTGCAGAAACTTCAATGCTGAGTCGTCCATTAAAGAGTGTTTTCATATTGTTGTTTAAAAAGTTTCTTTGGATAATTTTCCACAAATGTAGCTAAAAAGAGAAATAATGCCCTTGAAATGCGCTTAAAAAACATTCTTGTATCATAATTGCCACTCTTTGTAACAAGATTGTTATCCTGTTGTTCTGATATTCGCTTCCTTTGCAACGTGCTTTTCCGAGCAAGAAATACTTAAATTAATACCATACAACAATGAAATCTAATTCTTCGTTATCCAAGCTGATCCCTGTGATGCTCTGCTTTTTCGCTATGGGATTTGTGGATCTGGTAGGCATCGCCTCCAACTATGTAAAAGCAGATTTGGGTCTGACTGACTCTCAAGCTAACATCTTCCCTTCGCTGGTTTTCTTCTGGTTCCTGATCTTCTCTGTGCCGACAGGTATGTTGATGAGCCGTATCGGACAAAAAAAGACGGTACTCCTTAGTTTGGTTGTGACCTTTGCTTCGTTGTTATTGCCTGTTTTTGGTGATAGCTATACGTTGATGCTGCTTTCTTTCTCTTTATTAGGTATCGGCAATGCATTGATGCAGACTTCACTGAATCCGCTGCTTTCCAACATCGTGAGAGGTGACCGGCTGGCAAGTAGCCTTACCTTCGGACAATTTGTAAAGGCGGTTGCTTCGTTTCTTGCACCTTACATTGCAATGTGGGGAGCTACACAGGCCATTCCGTCCAATTGCTCAATTGAATACACCACCGTACTCATTTACAACGTTTAATGGTATTTATATGGTGATAGCTGTGATAGCCGTTTTATTGTTGGGACAGACACAGATTGCCGAGGAGAAAGAGGAAGGAAAACCTTCTACGTTCGGTGAGTGTTTGGCTTTATTGGGTAAACCGTTTGTTTTGCTTTCTTTCATCGGTATCATGTGCCATGTAGGAATCGATGTAGGTACGAATACTACTGCTCCTAAGATTCTAATGGAGCGTTTGGGGATGGGATTGGATGACGCTGCGTTTGCTACCAGTCTCTACTTCATTTTCCGTACGGCAGGTTGCTTCACAGGTTCTTTTATTTTGAGGAGGATGAATGCTAAATCGTTCTTTGCTATCAGTAGTTTTATGATGTTACTGGCAATGATTGGACTTTTTGCTTTCCATTCAAAAACATCTATTTATATTTGCATTGCGCTGATAGGTTACGGAAACTCGAATATCTTTTCGATTGTCTTCTCACAGGCGTTGCTGTATATGCCCGGCAAGAAGAATGAAGTTTCCGGTCTGATGATAATGGGACTTTTTGGTGGAACTGTTTTTCCGTTGGCAATGGGATTGGCAAGTGATGCCGTAGGACAGAGCGGTGCAGTAGCCGTGATGACTGTCGGAGTACTTTATTTGCTGTACTATACTTTGAAGATAAAGAAATAACCTAATGTCTAATTGTAATTTATAATTTGTAATTAAATTTAGTGTCATGAATAAAATCATCGTAGGAATGGGTGAAGCACTCTGGGATGTGCTGCCCGAAGGAAAGAAAATAGGTGGTGCGCCTGCCAATTTCGCTTATCATGTATCACAGTTTGGTTTTGATAGTCGTGTAGTGAGTGCAGTGGGATGTGATGCTGACGGACAGGAAATATTGGATGTTTTTGCCCAAAAGAAACTGACTTGTGAGATCGAGCAAGTGGATTATCCTACCGGTACGGTACAGGTTACTCTTGATGCTGTGGGGGTTCCCTGTTATGAGATTAAAGAGGGGGTAGCTTGGGATAACATTCCTTTTACGGATGATTTGAAACGTCTGGCCCTTTCCACCCGTGCTGTTTGTTTCGGTTCGCTGGCTCAGCGCAGTCCCGTGAGTCGTGCTACTATTCAACGTTTTCTGGACACCATGCCTGATGGAGAAGATCAGATCAAGATTTTCGATATCAATCTTCGTCAGGGATTCTATACGAAAGAAATACTCTGCGAATCTATGCGCCGCTGCAACATACTTAAAATAAATGATGAGGAACTGGTTACTATCAGCCGTATCTTCGGTTATCCGGGTATTGATTTACAGGATAAATGCTGGATACTTTTGGCTAAATATAATCTGAAGATGCTGATTCTGACTTGTGGAACCAATGGCAGTTATGTATTTACTCCGGGTGTAGTATCTTATCAGGATACACCGAAAGTTCCTGTTGCCGATACTGTGGGGGCAGGTGATTCTTTTACTGCTGCTTTTACATCGGCTATACTTAGTGGGAAACCTGTTCCCGAAGCGCATAAACTGGCAGTGGAAGTCTCCGCCTATGTTTGTACACAGAGTGGGGCCATGCCGGAATTGCCGTCTGCTTTTAAGAGTCGGTTGGGAGCAGCTGATATCTCCGGTGTATGAGTTGAACCTATCCTGATAATTGCTTCAACTTGGCAGGCAATCTTATATTATAGGGGCATTGTGTAACATACAATGCCTTTTTGCTTCCAACTCCCTTTTGTGCCATATTCCTGCTTGTCTTCTGTAGTATAACAATAATCGTTCTTATTTTCGGCTTCGTATAGCGGGATGGCTCCTTCTACGGGCGAAGCGTATACATATCCTAATTCTTTTTCCAGTTGCCATTCGGTATCGGCTGGCAATAGCTCTACAGATAGACGTTGCTTTTTTCCGTTACTGTATAAATACAACGGTACGGTACTCGTGATTTGTTGTTTGTAGATGGAACAGATGGCTCCTTCATATTTTTTGTTGGAGTGCATTGCAATACCTAAGTAAGATGTGTCGTATGTGTGATTTTTGCCATTCCAGGCCTGAAGTAACGGAGTGGTAGAAACTAACGATAACTTTTGGTTGGATATATATTTTTCTATCGCATCTTTCACTTGCTCTTTTTTGGTGGCATCCGCTATTAGTTCATAAATAGGAAGGACTTTATTTTGAGTGATTTTCGTCAAAGTATAATTCTCTTCATTGAACGAGTTCCACCAGGCATTAAAGCCATCGGTTATCGGTTGTGAAGTCAATAAGCTTGTATTTCCTCCATAGAATTCCAGTATAAGCTGACCTCCTATGCTTTGTGCCACTTCTTCTTTCCATCCGCCGGCACCGCTTCCGGTAAAGAGACCTTGCTGGCCTATTTTTTCTAAAGCGCTGAGTAAGGTGATTTTTGCGGTGCTGGCAGCTGATGTCGCTGTAGGTACTGCTGTCCGGTAAAGTCCTCTGAATCGTGCTCCTATACCGACATCCACTAAAAGGTGTGTGCCATATTTGTTTATGATATCTTCTGCTGCCAGACTGGTTACATCATTTTCAAATTCCTGCGTAAGGTATCTGTATTTATATTTCTCTAAGGTATAGAAAAACGAAAAGTACCAACGCTCCGCTGTAAATAGTTGTTCGCTGGAGGCAAAAGAATATTGTGAAGAATGGTTGTAATCAGACTCGAACTCTTTATGCTTGAGAATGGTACCGACCGATAGAGCATTTCTGGAATTTATGTCTCCCAATATCAGGCTATTGGTAATATCAGTCAGGAATGTTGTTGCATTTTCTCCGGCGTAGTCTCTGGGTTCGGAAGAAGTGGCTTTCATACGATAGATATAATCTTCATCGCTGTTTTCCAATTTTTCCAAATCTATTATGGGAGCTTTTATGGCTTCGGGACTTAAATGGTCGGCAGTAACATCGTAGCCTGCGCCAAGAATTTGTTTCATATTTGCCGGATAGGCTTTGAAAATGACTTTCTTGTCAGGAATAGCTTTAAGTTCATAAAAATCAGAAGAAGTGGGATTTTCATCTTCCGGGTTGAAATCAGAATCCGAGGAACATGCATATAACGTGCATATCGAAATGATAAAATAGAATAGATTTTTCATAATATAATAGTTTTTCTAGTAGTTATCTTGTAGCTGTCGACAAAAGTAACAGAAGTATTTGAAAGGGCAATGGATACACATTCTTTTCTTAAGAAAAAGTGTCTTATTTTATAATGTAAGTGAATCTACATCACTGCACAAAGCTCCTCCACCTGCTTTTCAAAGCTATCCCTCATCTTTGCCTTATTCTTCACTACACTCCGATGATTATAAATTGTTTGTGGTGAGTAGAACAAGAGGGTAGCTATCCTGGAACTATCTTGAATCCCCATACGTATCAATGCAAATATCCGAAGTTCTGTATTCAGTATTTCTCCTCTTTTAGGTATGATTTCTTCACCCTCCCGCAATAGTGCATTAAATTCTTCTATAAATTTAGGGTATAAATTCAAAAATGCCGTATCGAAGTTTACGAAGAACTCTTTCGCATCTGTATCTGACAGTTTGGTGGCATTGACTAACTTCAATAGATCATCTGTCTGCTTTGCTTTCACTTTTCTCTTTACCAAATCCTGATATTTATTCAGCTTGTCTATATAGGCGGCACACAGGTCCATGAACAGGCTTACATATTCTTCACGCGTATGATTTGTATTTACTAATGCCTTATTCAGATGTTGCAGTTCCTGATTCATGTCCGCCAGTATCTTCCTGCGTTTACGGAGTTGATGCATTTGCCGATAAATATAGATCAGGGAGACGACCAGTCCGATGGACAATATACTGATGCATATCAGTGACCATTGCAGTCGTCTGCTCTTGATAAGATTCTGTTCCTGATAAGACAGTACAATAGAAGGGAATTTTTTCGCTATTTCGAGCATGCGGAGCCGGTTATTATAAAACTGAGCGTCTTCCATGGAGTAGTTCAGATAGCGATTGGCACGGGATACTTCCCCACTTCGGTTTTTAAAGATATACAGGGCCAGTTCCTGTAAGGCTAGATTTTCTTTAAGCGGGCATACCTGATCCGATATGGCGGCCTTGATCAGATAATGCTCATATTCGTTCCAGTCACCAAGTTTTGAATAGACCAATGCTAAACCATACGTAACCATAGCATACAATCGAACATTCACTGGAACGCCTTCCAGTGCCTTTTGATAATACTTTTCCGCTTCGGCGTACCGCTTGACGATATAGATTTTCTCCTTTCCAGTAATTGTATAGTGACGAGCCAGTGGGAAGTACACTGATCAATGAATCCTGATAAAGCATTTCTTTTTCATAATAACGGGGAGCATAAACCTTATCGTTGGAATATTCCGCCCACATACTGTAAGCCCATTCATAGGCGGCGTAATATTCTATCCGTGTCGCATCATTCAATGTACGTGAATCTATTTGTTCCAGATTCTGGATGGATTCGCTGAAATAACCCGATGTGGAAAGAAGCACCGAGCGGTGAATGATGCTCAGGTTGCGATAAGCGGGGTGAGATAGTGTCATAGCCACCTGTTCTTCCTTGTCTACATAGAGCATGGCTGAATCGAAACGGTAAGTATAGTACTCTTCGTAAATAGCATTGTATAATCGGAAACGTTCATTGTCGTCCATGGATGGATATAGCAAACGTTTTAAACTGTCAATTCGGGCTTCTTTTCGGAGTGAGTATTGGTTGCGCAGTTTTAAAGCTGATTCCAACTCATTGGATAAGTCAGTCTTATTCGCCGCACGAAAAGGGACAAACACGAACAACAGGAATAATACCGATAACAAGTATTTTTTCATAGGGTATGTTCATTAAAAGTAGACAAATACAAAGATATTAAAACTTTCCGGTAAACGGGTATGTCTACTTGCTTTTATAAAACGGAATGATGTAAATAGCTTGTTATCAGTGCTGTATTGTAGATGATACTCTCACGCCAATCTACCTGATGGCTACTTGCGGAAACCGGGCATTATTATACCTGTTAACTTTGCCCTCGTTGAAAGATAAGGGGAATATTTCTTATCTGATGCCTTGAACCGAAAGTTTAATTTTAAATCCATTAATAGTATGAAAGCAAGTCTCTTTTCTTATGTCATATCGGCAGCCTTATCATTCGCTACTATTGCAACAGCGAGCAAACCGGTAGAGAATGACACTATCAGTAGTAAAAAAGCGGAGATCAGCGAACGCAATGTGATGCTGAATGCTTCGGATGCAAACAAGCCCCGTGAAATTCAGATCGGACTTCCCAGTGAAGATGTAAATGTGTATGAAAACGGATTACCCGCTGTCTATTCTTCGGCTGTGCATAAGCTGGCTACTCACTGGCGCAGCGATGCCAGCCTGGGCGAAGTAGGGCTGATGACACCGTCTGAATCTGCTATTGCTACCGGAAACATCGCTTATTCCGTAAATTCTTTCTCCAAATTGGGGCAAAAGGAGTTCAAAGGAGTCTTGAATTACCGCACCAACCATTTTGGGTGGCAAAATATAGACATGAATGTGTCCGGTGGCATCGGAAACCGCTGGCTCTATACAGCCAGCATCTATCAGAACTTCGATCCGGGTAGTTTCTCTCCTAAGTTTGAAAACTTCAGTGACCGTACCCAACTTTATCATGCAGGGCTGACGCGCCTTTTCAACAATAATCGCGGAAGGTTCTCAGTTATCTATAAGTTCTCAAAAAGCAGTGCATTGGGTTCGATGATTAACGCTGCTCCGTTTATCTATGTGGGAGATGGCAGTGTGAAAGAAATTCCTGGCTTCAAGTTAGGAACTTCTTCGTATGCTCCCGAAGGTGGACGTTTTCAGTACATGGATGTGATGGACGGAAAGATGAAGAGCGGTCGGTTTGGTGACTTTACAGGCAATAAGGCACATGAAGTAGCTATGCTGTTTGATTATACCTTCCGTAACAATCTGAACTGGACGCTGAATGCCAAGTTTATGAATGCTCCCGAAGCTAACTATGTGGACTTTGGTGGTAGCAATATCAACAAAGCCACGGTGGCGGACGGCCTTTTTCTGGATGGTTCGGAGGATGCCTATACCGGATTGGTCGAAGGCAGGCGTACTTGGTTGCATCTTGGCAAAGTGAAGAATGCATTGCTTACTTCCGAACTGAAAAAGAAGATAGGCGACCATGACGTACGCCTGGGGCTGAATGAATGGTTTTATCATTTGGATTATCACTCTTCTTCTTTTCAATGGGTAGGCACGGTTACTGAATATCCGCAGATACTGAATTGTGTGGTAGCTGACGGGACTACTGCTAAATTCAGTGGTTTCAATGAGCTGAGTCCGGAATATACCAAAGGGACCGAAAACAAACTGGCTGCCTACTTTACGGATAACTGGCAGGTAAGTCCGAAATTCACTGTCTATTATGGTGCCCGTCTGGAATATTACCGTATGGCTGCAGATCAGATTCCGTATGGTCGCTATTCCGGCTTCCACATCGGTGATACTCACGAATATACGGACAATCAAGGGAATATACTTTCTACTGAAAAGATACAGCCGCAGAAAGTAGTAAAAGATAAGCTGAACTATGCTGCAACGGCACAATTTACTTATAAGTTGACCAAGAACTTCGGGCTGACTGCCGACGGAACCGTCGCCACCCGCTTCCCACGTATCAATGAATATGCCGGAACAGGACCTACCGAAGAGCAATATAAGCGTGTGACTATCCCTTTGCTGCGTGGCGGATTATTTTATCAGAATGACTGGATAAACCTGACTTCCATGATTACTTATATTTCCAAGTCGAATAATATAGACCAGCAGAATGTAACCAAACCGGGAACAACGCAGTCCAAGACGACCTTGCTGATTTACGATATTAAGACATTGGGTTGGACCACTTCCGCTGAAATCAATCCTTTCAAAGGTTTCCATCTGCATGCCCTGTTTACTTATCAGAAACCGACTTATAACAATTACTTTATCAAATCTCCGTTTGAAGGAGTGCCTGACTTGAATGCTAATGGCAACATCGTGAAAGAAATTCCGCAGATACTGGCTGAAATAGATCCCAGTTATAATATAACTCCCGATCTGCGCTTGTGGCTCAGTTTCCGTTATTTCGGGAAGACGTATGCCAATCTGACTAATGCCCTCTATTTCAACGGTCGTTGGGAAACCTTCGGTGGTGTGAACTGGAAAGTGAATAAGCACCTCTCACTGGGGGCAACGGTAGTGAACTTCCTGAACCAAAAGGGTGCAAGCGGAACTATCAGCGGCGCCGAACTACTGGGCAAGGAAGAAGCAGGTAAATTCAAAGATCATTATATGAGTGGTAATTACTTGCGTCCATTTACACTGGAATTCAGTGCAAGCCTTTCATTCTAAATTAATTTAATATATTTTTGTAACTAAATTCATTGTACACCATGAAAAATTTACTTGTAACTCTCTTTGCATGTGCTACATTGTCGTATGCCAATGCAGCGGAAAACAAAACGATCCGTATTTCTACGGATAACACCGACCTGGTGCTTCAGGTAGGCGACAACGGCCGTCTGTATCAAACTTACTTAGGTGAAAAACTGCTGCATGAGCAGGATTTGAATAACTTTCAGTGGAATATCCATGCCGGTGCCGACGGTAGTGTAAGTAAACGCGGTTGGGAAGTATATGGTGGTTCGGGTAATGAAGATTACTTTGAACCGGCTATCGCTATCACTCACAATGATGGCAATCCGTCCACTATGTTGTATTATGTTTCTTCCTCCTCCAAGGCGGTTGAAGGTGGTACGGAAACTGTGGTTAATCTCCGTGACGATCAGTATCCGGTAGACGTCATTCTGCACTATGTGGCTTATCCGAAAGAAAATGTTATCAAGACTTGGAGTGAAATCAAGCATCAGGAAAAGAAACCTGTCCTGCTTTCTACATACGCCTCTGCCATGCTTTATTTCAATAATTCCGCTTATTACCTGACTGAGTTCAGCAGTGATTGGGCAAAGGAAGCGCAAATGAGCAGCCAGCAACTGCAATTTGGCAAGAAAGTAATTGATACGAAGTTGGGAAGCCGTGCTGCCATGCATACGCATCCTTTTTTTGAAGTAGGATTGGATCAGCCGGTCAGCGAACATCAGGGAAATGTATTGATGGGTACGTTGGGATGGACCGGTAATTTCCGCTTTACGTTTGAAGTGGACAATGTTGGGAATCTTCGTGTGATTCCCGGTATCAATCCTTACGCTTCGAATTATGAACTGAAACCGAATGAAGTGTTTACCACTCCCGAATTCATATTTACTTTAAGTAATGACGGTGCCGGGAAAGGAAGCCGTAACCTTCATGAGTGGGCACGCAACTACAGCTTGAAAGATGGTAAAGGGAGTCGTCTGACTCTCCTGAATAACTGGGAAAATACAGGCTTTAACTTTAACCAGGAGATACTGGCCGAGTTAATGAAGGAAGCCAAGCATCTGGGTGTAGATATGTTCTTGTTGGACGATGGTTGGTTTGCGAACAAATATCCCCGTAAGAATGATCATGCGGGTTTGGGAGACTGGGATGTGAATCACGATAAATTGCCCGGTGGCATTCCGGCGCTGGTGAAAGCTGCCAAGGATGCAGATGTGAAGTTCGGTATCTGGATTGAACCCGAAATGGTGAATCCCAAGAGTGAACTCTTCGAGAAACATCCGGACTGGGCGATCACACTGCCTAATCGTGAAACGTATTATTACCGTAACCAATTGGTACTTGACCTTAGCAATCCGAAGGTGCAGGATTATGTATATGGTGTTGTAGAGAATATAATGAAGGAGAATCCCGAAGTTGCTTTCTTCAAATGGGATTGCAACAGTCCTATCACCAATATCTATTCTCCGTATCTGAAGAACAAACAGGGACAGTTATATATTGATCATGTCCGTGGCATCTATAATGTTCTGAAGCGTGTGAAAGCGAATTATCCTGATGTCCCGATGATGCTTTGTTCCGGTGGTGGTGCCCGTTGCGATTACGAAGCGCTTAAATATTTCACAGAGTTCTGGTGCAGCGACAATACGGATCCTGTAGAACGTATTTATATCCAGTGGGGCTTTTCCCAGTTCTTCCCTGCGAAAGCTATGGATGCCCATGTGACCAGTTGGAATAAAGCGACTTCTGTAAAATTCCGTACGGATGTAGCTTCTATGTGTAAGCTTGGTTTTGATATAGGTCTGAAAGAACTCACGGCTGATGAATTGACTTTCTGCCAGACGGCTGTTGCCAACTGGAAGCGTCTGCAAAGTGCCATTATGGATGGTGATCAATATCGTTTGGTGTCTCCGTATGAGGGCAATCACATGGCACTGAATTATGTAAGCAAGGATGCAAATAAAGTTGTATTATTTGCTTATGATATCCATCCGCGTTTCCAGGAGAAACTGATGACAGTCAAACTTCAGGGATTAAACCCGAACAAGCAATATAAAGTGGAAGAAATCAATTTGATGCCCTCTACTGAATCTAAATTAGAATCTAGCGGGAAAGTTTATTCCGGTGATTATCTGATGAAAGTTGGTTTGAATGTATTTGGTTTTGCAGCGACTCAGAGCTATGTTATTGAGCTTACAGCTCAATAATAGCCTTATCTGGTTTGTCTGTCCTTCTTTCCGGCAATAGTAGTCTCCCTATTCTGTCCGAGTTAAAAATCGGTGGAATAGGGAGTTTTTTTAAGAAACAGATAACGATACCTATGATAATATTTTTATATTTGCGTTACTAATAACGGAAAAGATGAGAAGATATACTATCCAATTATTACTTGTTTCACTTTCCTGGTTTTGGTTGACCACTTCGTGCACCCATCGCGAAGCACGTTTCCGTATTGGAGTTTCCCAGTGCAGCGATGATGAATGGCGACATCAGATGAACAATGAAATGTTGCGCGAGGCACTTTTCTATGACGGAGTAGAAATTGATATTCGTACGGTAAAAGATGATAATGCAGAACAGATAAAAGATATCCGTAATTTTATCAAAGAAGGAGTGGACTTGCTTGTGGTTGCACCCAATGAAGCTGCACCTATCACTCCGGTAGTGGAGGAAGCTTTCGACAGGGGAATTCCCGTCATTGTTTTCGACCGTAAGATACTTTCTGATAAATATACCGCTTATATAGGTGCCGACAACTATGAGTTAGGAAAAGCAATAGGTAACTATGTTGCTAATATGCTTCATGGACAAGGAAATGTTGTGGAGATAGCCGGTTTGACGGGTTCTACACCGGCCATGGACCGTCATCAGGGATTTGTTGCCGCCATATCTCCTTATCCCGGCATTCAGCTTCTGGCACGTGAAGATGCCGGTTGGCTGCGCTCTGAGGCAGGAGAGAAGATGGATAC
>ERZ780030.587-NODE-587-length-14777-cov-3.746094_pt1 | contig 14777 bp, 9 predicted proteins | sample MGYA00511857_ERZ780030 | MGnify/ENA primary metagenome ERZ780030 (study PRJEB29588, sample SAMEA2162530) | human gut metagenome | biome: human gut; feature: human-associated habitat; material: faeces | place: Denmark | collected 2008/2010 ... | reverse complement strand
CTGCTGTACCAGCTTCATCACCAGAGTCGGCTTCATATGGTCTAACACGGAATTTACCTGTGCATCCAGTTCCTTCACTTTCGTTATGTTCTGTTCGGTAATTTCCAGACTGTTATATCCCAAAATACGGACAGCTCTCTGATTCGCCTGTGTATCTTCCATACCAAGACTATCTAAAAGCTCCGGTACATTCTGAAACGCCTTCTGGAGCGAATCTCCCAGATCAGTTCGAACCTGTGTCCCCACCGCCTCATAATCTGTCTGATACTGTCTTGTCTGTGCTGCGGTGCTGACCGCCGCGCGGTGAAGGACGTTCATCGTCAGAAGCTCATGCTGTCTGGCACCAATGCCAAGTATCGATGCAGGTGCTTTCCGGATATCCTCCGCCCGGGCAATGCTGTCCTGCACCCGATCCCACTGTGACTCATCCAGTTTCATATCCGGCAGAATCTCCTGATAGTCCTTCTGCTCCTGCTGTCTCAGTTCTTCTACCAGTGCCTTTAGCGGAGTGACCTGTATATCAATTCCCTTCTGCGCCATTCTTACGGCAGCCGGAAGTGTCATTCGCAGCCGCAGTTCCTCCAGCTGACGCTGTGTCACGGTAATCATTTCCGAAAAAATTGGCCGATTGTCTGTTTGAGAGCCGCCATTCTGCTGCGCTTCAGAAACTTCTGTAACATTGTCCTGGTCTTTTCTTTCACTCTGTCCACTATTCCGGACATCTACTGACTGTTTCAACTGTTGCATTGTCACTTCACTTTGTCCGACATTTCGCACAGTATTTTCCACATCCTCCGGAGTGATCTCCTCCAGAGTCTGCAAGGCATCTATCGCAATAACGATCTGTCGGTCATCCAGTGATGCCTGCTCCGGTGACGCCCCTGTCTGCATCGCATATATGATCTGATCTAACACTTTCTCCGGTGTCATATTTTCTGAAATGTCCCTCATCACCTGCATGACATTGATATTTTCCGGTGTCACTGCAATTTCATTGGCAAACAGCCATTTGGCATCTGCCAGCACCGCTTCATCCACGGAAATACCATTTTCCTGTAAAAGTCCGGTAATCTGTCCCTGAAGCTGCTGCCATACCTCTTCATCTACTACTGAAATATCCAGTGCTCCCGACGCAGAATACTGTCCATGATACAGATTTTCAATGGTAGGCGCCATCTGATTCTCCAAAATATAAGCCTCGGCATCCTGTGACAGCTCCGGCAGAATCGTGGTCATCTGAACCGCAGATGCTACCCTCGCTACATTAGCCTTTGTTACTGGCAGATCCGCTTCCCTTAAAGCGTTTTCAATCTGTGCCGGATCCATAAGCTGTGTTACTCCCTGTTCCTGCAGATTTTTGATGGTTTCCCGGTATTCCTTACTGTTCTCGATATTTTTTTGTACATTCTCCTGCTGCCACTGACGATTCTCCTTATGGCGTTCAATGGTCCGGTCAAGTGCCGACGCTTTATATTCCTCCAGAGCTCCCTGCTCTGATTCTATATTCTGATAATCTTCTCCTGTCAGCACGGCAATATTTTGTCCTGCCTGCTGCTTTGCCCCGGAAACTTTTCCGCTGTCATTCAGATGATCAGAAAAAGAATAGGAGGATGCGCTGACCGTTGTTGCGATCATCGCCCTGCTCTCTGAAGAGTCCGCTCTTCCAACCTCTTTCAGTACAATCCTTTCCTTTGATACTTCCATGATCTTAAAATTTCTCGTTTCGCCTTCCGTGGCATTTTGTACTGACGACGCAGGGACTGAAACCTCTGCGCCATTAAAGCTGATGGAAACCTTGTCCGATACCCTGGAGATCACTCCCTGCACCACCTGACCCCGTCTGCCGATCTGCAAAAAGGAATCTGAACCAAATGCCGTCTTCCTTCTGCTGACATTGGCGGTCTGTGCTATGATATCATTTACATTCATGTTTCGCTCACCTTTCCAGTCTGTTTGTTTCGTTTGCTTCATCAACGAATACTCTGTTATGTACATCGGCAAAATTGCAGAAAATCTTAAGAGGGAGCAGACCATTCTGTTGATCTGCTCCCTCTCGTTATATACTTTTATTATTGCTTATTTCTTCTCGTCCTCCGGAAGCTCCTTACGAATCTCCTTGGTACGGATCTCCTGACAGATATCATTGATGAAATCTGCCAGAGGCTTCTGACCCTCATCTCCGGCAAAACGGCTGCGGACAGAAACAAGACCTGCCTCTTCCTCCTTGCCGCCGACAACCAGCATATACGGAAGCTTATCCATACGTGCCTCACGGATCTTATAACCGATCTTCTCAGAACGTCCGTCTACTGTAGCATCGATGCCGTTCTTCTTCAGCTCAGCCAGCACGCTCTGGGCATAGTCCATATACTTGTCAGAAATCGGAAGCACACGAACCTGCTCCGGACAAAGCCATGTCGGGAATTTGCCTGCATACTTCTCGATCAGCCATGCAAGAGTACGCTCATAGCATCCGAGAGATGTTCTGTGGATAATATAAGGACGCTTCTTGTCACCGTTCTGATCAATATAATACATATCAAAACGCTCGGCCAGGAACATATCCAGCTGGATCGTGATCATGGTGTCCTCTTTTCCGTACACGTTCTTTGCCTGAATATCAAGCTTTGGACCGTAGAACGCAGCCTCTCCTGCCTCCTCTGTATATTTCATACCGATATCATCCAGGATCTCACGCATCGCACCTTCTACACGATCCCATTCCTCAGCATCACCAAGATACTTATCCGGATGCTCCGGATCCCACTTGGACATACGATAGGTAACATCTTCCTCCAGTCCCAGTGTCTCCAGACAATATTTTGCCAGACGGACACAATTCTTAAACTCGTCGGCAATCTGCTCCGGTGTACAGATCAGATGTCCCTCAGAGATCGTAAACTGACGGACACGGGTCAGACCGTGCATCTCACCGGAATCCTCGTTACGAAAGAGAGTCGATGTCTCACCCATACGATAAGGAAGGTCACGGTATGACTTCTGGCGTGCCTTATATACATAATACTGGAACGGACAGGTCATTGGACGAAGAGCAAAAATATCGCGGCCGGAAATGCTGTTTCCATTCTCGTCCTCATCATCCTCTCCCAGAAGGAACATTCCCTCTTTATAATGCCCCCAATGATCCGAAATCTTATAAAGATCTGATTTTGCCATCAGAGGGGTACGGGTACGAACATAGCCCCACTCATTATCCTCCAGATCCTCGATCCAGCGCTGCAGCTTCTGGATCATCTTCGTTCCCTTTGGCATGAACAGCGGAAGTCCCTGACCAATCACGTCAACGGTAGTAAACAGATCCATATCACGGCCAAGCTTATTGTGGTCACGGTTCTTAATATCTGCCAGATACTCCAGATATTCCTCCAGATCGGCTTTCTTCGTATAAGCAGTACCATAAATTCTGGTGAGCATCTTATTGTGCTCGTCTCCTCTCCAGTATGCTCCGGAAGAAGCAGTCAGCTTAAATGCCTTGATCGGCTTTGTACTCATCAGATGTGGTCCCGCACAAAACTCAATGAAATCACCCTGCTGATAGAAACTCAGTTCATCGGTATCCGGATGCTCCTTGATCATTTCTACTTTATACGGCTCATCTCTCTCTGTCATAAGCTTGATCGCCTCATCCTTTGACAGAGTATAACGCTCCAGACGGTCTCCCTTTTTGATGATCTTCTTCATTTCCTTCTCAATGGCATCCAGGCCATCACGGTCAAGACTTGGCATATCAAAATCATAATAATATCCATTGTCAATAGCCGGTCCGATGGTCAGCTTTGCGTCCGGATAAAGATTCTTCACAGCCTGAGCCAGAACATGGGCACAGGTATGACGATATGCTTTCTTTCCTGCATCGGAATCAAAGGTCAGAATATTTAAGGTACAATCCTTGTCTACAATAGTACGAAGATCCTTTACCTCTCCATCAATCTCTCCCACACATGCTACGCGTGCCAGTCCCTCACTGATATCAAGAGCGATATCGTAGATGGACATTGGCTGGTCATACTCCTTAAAGGAGCCGTCTTTTAATGTTACTTTCATGATTTCCCTCTTTTCTGCGCTGCCACTTTTTACGAATCCCGGCGCAGCGCCCGCCGCAGATCCGTCTTTGAATCCTTGCCAGAAGAAGACCATAAGTTTTCTGGTAAAATCCAAACAAAAAAGCCCCCTCTGACATACCATGTCAGAAGGGGCGTAAATTCATACGCGGTTCCACCCTCGTTCGTGGGATCAAAATACCAAAAAGTTTTATCGTCGTCACTCCGGTCATATGCACCGAACCCATACGAATAATCCTGCTATGGATCATATCTGATCTCACCTTCATTGTGACGGTAACGGTGTCGGCCGGGCTGGATTAAAGCCACTCAGAGCTGGTCTTCCATCGCTTTGTGAATAAGGCAGTCACAGCAACCGATGAACCCGGTCTGCCTCTCTCTGGAATCACGCACGCCATGTACTCGTCTCTTCAACGTTTTATCTTTTATTAGAATATCACAATTTTTGAAAAATGCAACCATTTTATTTCACTTTCAAATATGCTACACTTAAAAAGAGGATAACCCGCATTTTACCCTCCAAGAATTGCTTCGCAATTCTCGTCGAGTTGATCATCCAATTGAAAGGAGACTTGCCGATGGACGAAAAGATCTCACAGCTTACAAATATTTTATGCGAAAGCGATAACATCGTTTTCTTTGGCGGTGCCGGTGTTTCCACAGCATCCAATATTCCGGATTTCCGCAGCTCCAACGGACTATACAGCAAAAAACTTGGACAGAATTTTACCCCGGAGCAGTTAGTATCCCACACATTCTTTGTGCGTTACCCGGAAGAATTTTTTGCCTTTTACAAAAAGAATCTCGTTTACCCGGATGCCAAGCCAAACGCCTGTCACATAGCTCTTGCCAAGCTGGAAGACATGGGCAAGCTGAAGGCCATCGTCACCCAGAACATTGACGGACTTCATCAGGCAGCCGGAAGCAAAGTGGTTTACGAGCTTCACGGCTCTGTCCTTCGCAATTACTGTACCCACTGTCATGAATTCTATGATGCTGATTTCATTTTACAGTCAGAGGGCGTTCCTCTCTGTCCGAAATGCCATGCCCTGATCAAACCGGATGTAGTCCTTTACGAGGAAGGACTTGACGATACTGTGATCACCAGATCCATCGAGGCCATTCAGGCAGCTGACACCCTGATCATTGGAGGTACCTCTCTGGTGGTATATCCCGCTGCTGGTCTGATCAATTATTTCCATGGGAAACATCTGGTACTGATCAATAAAAGCTCTACCCCGGCCGACGGAAAGGCAGATCTGGTTATCAATGACTCTATTGACAAAGTGATGGAAAAAGCGGTATCATCACTACAATCACAATAAGATAAGGGAGATGTTATAATGAACTATGTATATAAGACAAGCGGAACCTGTTCCTCTGAAATCCACTTCGATATTAACGGTGATGTGGTAAGTAATGTATCCTTTACCGGCGGATGCAATGGTAATCTACAGGCAGGATCCCGTCTGGTACACGGTCAGACCGTAGACTGGATCGAGTCAAAGGTAAAGGGCATCAAATGTGGTTTCAAGCCAACCTCCTGTGGAGATCAGCTTGCCAAGGCTGTCCGTGAGGCATACGAAGCAGCGCAGAAGCAGATGGCTTAAAACTTTAGCTTAGATTGGCAATATTTGTTAATTAAATCAGCAGCAGCTTTTACTAACAAAACAGGCAGGATCACTTTAAGAGAATCTCTTAAAATGATCCTGCCTGTTTAATGTCAATGTGGTTTTATCTCTCCATTTCCTACAGATTACCGCACCGTTTCCACCTTGATCATATTAGTAGTTCCGGAAACTCCCACCGGTACACCGGAGGTAATAACCGCAGTATCTCCGCTTTTGATAACACCATGTGCCTTTGCCACCTCAATCGCATGATCAAACAGCTCAAAGACATCATTTTTTTCCTCAACCGGGAATGGCGAAACACCCCATGAGAGATTCAGCTGGCGGCATGCCTTTTCGGAGGTGCTGCCCGCAATAATATCACAAGCCGGACGATATCTGGAAATCATTCTTGCTGAACGCCCGGACTTCGTTACGGTCACAATGGCACTGGCATTTAAATCATATGCCGTCGTACATGTTGCGTGACAGATCGCATCCGTCACATCCGGATTTGCCTGTCTGGCTCTGCTGTAAAAGCGTTTCTGATAATCTACATCCTGCTCCGTACGGCTGGCAATACGCACCATGGTCTTTAATGCCTCTACCGGGAACTTGCCTGCTGCCGTCTCTCCGGAAAGCATAATGGCACTGGTGCCATCATAAACGGCATTGGCCACATCTGCCGTCTCCGCTCTGGTAGCACGGGGATTTTTCATCATAGAATCCAGCATCTGGGTCGCAATGATAACCTGCTTGCCTGCCTCATATACCTTATTGATGATCATCTTCTGCACGATCGGCACTTCCTCCTCCGGAAGCTCCACTCCCATATCTCCACGGGCGATCATAATGGCATCGGATTCCCGGATGATCTCATCAATATTGGCAACTCCCTCTGCATTCTCAATCTTTGCAATAATATTTACCGCAGAGCCACCATTGGCATCCAGCAGATTACGGATCAGCTTAACATCAAATGCCGTGCGCACAAAGGATGCGGCAATAAAATCAACATCATTCTTAATACCAAATAAAATATCGGACCGATCCTTCTCACTGAGATATGGCAGGTTTACATGACCTCCCGGCAGATTCACGCCCTTATGATCGGATACCACACCTTCATTTTTGACTACGCACTGAATCGTGTTTTTGACGATTGCTACAACCTCTAACTCCACCAGACCATCATCGATCAGTACCGGGGCTCCCACTGTCACATCCTCACAGAGATGATCATAGGTTACTCCTACATGTGCATTATCTCCCTCAACCTTTTCTCCGCAGACCAGAGTAAACTTCTGTCCCCTCTTTAATAATGTCTTTCCTTCCTTAAAGGTGTCCAGACGAACCTCCGGTCCCTTTGTATCAAGAAGGATCGCTACCGGCTTATCACATTTTTTTCGTATTCTCTTTAACCGGTCCATTCTCTGTTTATGCTCCTCATGGGAACCATGGGAAAAATTGAAACGGGCGACATTCATCCCCTCGTTAATGAGCTGCTCAATCACCTCATCCGAGTCCGTTGCAGGTCCAAGTGTACATATAATCTTTGTTTTTCTCATAATCCTTTCTCCTGTCCTTTCCTCACATCATATAATAATCCGCCACTATTATCTTACATTCCGACCCGGTGGTCAATAGATTTTACATACCTTTTTCATAACAAATTTTTATCTCAGACTTTTCATCCTTCCACAGCTGCGCTATACTATCAACACAGAATAATCGCTATTTTGGCACCACATCAATTTTCTCTTTGAAAGGAATGGTTATAAATATGAATTATAATAATGATCAGGAAATCTCCTCTTTTCACAAACATCTGAAAACCGGATATCTTAACAGCGATTTTAAATTCTTTCATCTCAAAGATAATACCCGAAAGGATTTTCCCTTTCATTATCATGATTTCAACAAAATCCTGCTCTTCCTTCAGGGAGATGTCACTTATACCATCGAAGGAAAAAGCTATGAACTCCAGCCTTTTGATCTGGTTCTTGTCCGTGCCGGGGAGCTTCACCGGCCGGTCATACATTCAGAGTCTGCCTATGAACGGATCATCTTATACCTTTCCCCGGAATTCATTGCACAATATAGCGGGGAAAGCTATGATCTGGAAAAATGCTTCACCCTTGCTGCCGATGCTTCTGCCCATGTTCTGCGGATCCCTTATTTCAAGGGAAGCACCCTGTATCATACCATAAAGGCACTGGAAAATTCCTATGAACACCCGGAGGAGTATGCACAGGAGCTTTCCCAGCGCCTTTTATTCTTACAATTTATGATCCATCTGAACCGTGTTGCCATCTCCGATAATCTGGAGTTTTTGGAAACAAGCACCTCCAACACCAAGATTCTGGAGTGTCTCGACTATATCAACACACATCTGCAGGAAAAGCTCACGGCAGACGTGCTGGCAGATCGATTTTTTGTCAGCAAATATTATCTGATGCATTCTTTCAAAGAAGAAACCGGCAGAAGTATGGGATCATATATCACCACCAAGCGCCTGCTTCTCGCCAGACAATACATCTCCGGAGGAATGCCCTCCACCCAGGCCTGCTACGAATGTGGATTTCACAATTACTCCACCTTCTACCGCGCCTGGAAAAAGTTATTCGGCACCTCCCCAAAGCAAAATTAATGTTAGAGGAACGGCTTTATTCCGTATGTATCGCCGCCAGCGGACTCAGCTTCATGGCACGTCGTGCCGGAAAATATCCGGCAACCATACCCATCAATGTAGAGAATGCTACTGCCGCCAACGCTAACCACCACGGTATCACAGAAATATTTCCTCCAATCCCTTCCATACCGGCCGAGAAATGATTGATCAGCGACGACACACCACAGCTCAAGAGAAGCCCCACTATACCTCCGATCAGCCCAATGAATCCGGCCTCAGCCAGAAACAGCTTCTGGATATCTCTCATATCACAGCCCAGCACCTTCATAACACCGATCTCTTTGGTTCTCTCGTAGGTGGACATCATCATGGTGTTGGCAATGCCAATTGCCGCTACCAGAAATGCAACCATACCGATACCGCCAAGTACCAGCTCCACGATCTGAAGACTCTTCTGTGCGGAATCGATCAACTCTTTGTTGCTGTTTGCAGAAAATCCCATATCCTGAATACTCTTCATAACATCTTCTACATTGTCCGCCTGATCCACTTCTACTACAATCGTCGTATAAACCCACTCGTTTAACGGCTTTCCGTTTGGCTTTGGCTGTCCCGGTATCTTGCCCTTTCCAAAGTTCTTGGTCAGATAGCTTTTCAGATCATCGAGGTTTACCAGGAGGCTCTGGCTGTAATTATTGTACTCCTCCAGACCTCCTGCCATAATCCCCGTGATCTTAATCCGGAAATTCAGCATGGAATTATCCTCCGCCGGCTGCGCAGCTGCGTCGTCCCCGGCAGAATCACTGTCTCCGTCTCCGGAGGAATCCTCCGTGGAAGCATCGGTGGAAGCGGTCTGATCCACCGTCTCGGACTCAGTTGCATCATTATACACCTGCAGCTGATGGATCTGCGTCATCAGATCGATTGGCGGAAGCTCCCCGGTAGAATAATAATCTACATACTCGTCCCCCTGCACATAACCAAATCCGGTAAGCAGCTGATTGCCACCAAGCACCTGAAGCGTGCCGGAGTTTCCTGCTTTCGGAACCTCACCCTTGTCTAACTCCTGAGAATCTAACATACTCTGATCCACACCGATCATATTGGCATAGCCGCTGTAACGGCCACTCTTCATCGTTCCGTCAAATGTAAGCTGCGGTGATACGGACTTGACATGCTCCATTCCCTGAAACATTTCCATGTTGGACTCTGTCAACATCGTGGAAGTATCCGTCTGGCTGCCGGAGGAATCAGAGTCCATCCCTCCTCCCGGGCTCACATTGATCTGTGTCACCGAACCCATACTTTCATACTGCTCCATCATCTGCTGTTTCATTCCAAACGCAAGAGAGAGCATAGCAACAATGGATGTAGTGCCAATCAGTACACCAAGCACCGTCAGGATTGTCCGCAGCTTTCTGCGCCACAGATTTCCAAGACTCATGCTCATGAGATCATAGAAGCTCATCGTCCATCAACTCCTCTTCTTTTTTCTTGCGTTTCTTCTTTACAATGATACGGATGATTATGATCACTACCACAAGGACAGCCACACCAATACCGATCTTTGCCGCCAGAGGAAGTCCCTTCTTTGTCTGCGTTTCATCCATGCCATCATCAGCAGGCATATCAGCATCCCCCATATCCTCGGATACAAACACATTTGTCTTTTCTGTATACTTTTTGGTCTGTCCGGAAGCATTCTCATATTTAACAATGATCATGCATTCTCCATCACTGTCATCCGGGGTTGCCTGATCACCGTTTAATGTCACGGTTGCATATCCTGTTGCTCCGGCGGCAATATTTCCCACAAAAGATTTCTCACAGGAGATTTCCTTTCCTTTACAGATAACAGAGACATTATTTAACGCTCCGCCACCCAGATTGTTAATAGAGAAGGACAGGTCACCTGTGCCACCTACGCTGAGCATATCCGGCGGTGTAACTTCGGTCAGACTGATGCGGTCCTTCTGTACTACTGGAATAGAAACATGATCCTCTGCATTATAGCCACTTGCTTTACCATCCTCATACTCTGTCTTGACCGTAACCTGATAAGACTTTGAGCTAAGGCTTGCTGCCGCTTTCATCCAGAAGGATACCTTTGCTGTGGACTTTGCTGCGATACTGTCCAGATATGCCGTGCTTGCACCGCTGAGTGGCAGAAATTCTCCGTTTTCCGTGGACATTGTCAGTTTGATATTATGTACTGTCTGGCTTGCATTATTGCGAAGCTCCAGTGTCAGAAGGAATTTGGCATTTGGATGAACCGTTTTGACATCTGTGGTAAAACCTGACACCATCACACGCGGGGTACTTGTTTTTCCCTTTGCGTTTGTTTTCTCTTTTGCCTTTCCCTTCAACTCCACATTAACTGTTTTGTCTTCTGTTACATCCTGACCGTTTTTGACATATCCGATCCGGAATACAACCCCCTGATATCCTGTAGATACATTGTTTTTTACTTTAAAATGATAGCTGCAGGACAGGCTTTTCGTGCCGCCGGAACGAACGACCTTGTATGCGTCCGTGGTACTCTCAAACGGAAAATTATTGTCAATCACAGGCACCACACTTTTAATTTTGTAATTCCGGCTGCCTGCAGTAAATGCCACACTGCAGCTTCCTCCATAAACACCATAAGGATCATTTTTCATTTGCAGGGAAATATCTGCATCCTTTGCCGTTTCCTGCTTATCTGCCGGCTTTTCGGTTGCCTTTGGTTTCCCTGTGATCTTGACATTGATACTCTTATTCAGAGAATACTCACTGTCATATGCCTTCACAACTCCATCCGCGGACTTTCTGGTATATACCACGGTAAACCCTGCCATATAATATGCCGTTTCCAGATTGTCCTTTGCTTTGAATGTATAGCTGCAGTTTACAGAGCCTCCATTGCCGTTTGTAACACGATATGCTTCGTTATCCATCACAAACGGGAAACTGTCATTGAGTACCGGATAAATCTTTTCAATGCTTTCTATGTCATAATGCTTTTTATTGTTTTTATTGCCGGTCACGGTAAAGGATACCTTAACCTTTCCCCCTGCTTTGCTGCCGGACACGCTTACATTAGATAAACTGATATCTGCGCTGTTGCCAGTCAGCATCTCACTCTGGAGACTGTCATCTCCCTGCTGGCCGCCTGTGATTCCCTGATCATCCCCCTCACCGGCTGCCCATACATTTTTTGTATTTTGTACCGGCACCATACTTGTCACCATTGCCAGACTCAGCAATGCCGCTATCCATAATTTTTTCTTTTTCAAAATCTTATCCTCCATTTTCTGAATGATTTCGGACTTTCTTTTCATCATTCCTGTACATTTTCCACAATTTTGCCATCCTTGATGCGGATCTGTCTGTCAGCCAGAGCTGCCAGATCATTGTCATGTGTAACCATCACCAGAGTTTTGCCTCTCTCGCTAAGCACATGGCGCATCAGCTCCATCATCTCTGCAGATGTATTGGAATCAAGATTACCTGTCGGCTCATCTGCAAATACAATACTTGGATTCAGCACGAGAGCTCTCGCCATACCCACACGCTGCTTCTGTCCACCGGACATCTGATTTGGCTTATGTAAGCGGTATTTCTTCAGACCAACCAGATCGATCATCTTCTGTGCCCGCTTCATACGGACATTTTTGGAGATGCCCCGAAATACCAGTGGCAATGCTACATTTTCCACTGCATTCATAGTCGGGATCAGGTTAAAAGACTGAAAAATAAATCCCACCTTTTCCCTGCGAAACTGTACCAGCCGATTCTCCTTGTACTTATCAATACGTTCCCCTGCTACCATGATCTGTCCTTTTGTAGGCTTTTCCAGTCCGGCAAGCATGTTAAGCAATGTAGATTTTCCGGAGCCTGATGTACCTACAATGGCACAAAATTCTCCCTCATACACCTGGAAACTGACACCATTCAGCGCCCGTACTTCATTTTTGCCAATGGGATATATCTTATAAAGATCCCTGACGTCAATGACGCATTTGCGCGATTCCCCTTTATTACTTGTTTCCGGTTTTTCCAAGGTTCCCCCTCCTTTCTGAAATTTCTGTGTGTATTCCCTGTAATGTTTCCCCAGCTATCCACAGTACTTTTACAGAATACCATATATTTTTTTCACAATCTTTAAGATATTCTTAAATTTTCGAAATTATATCCTTATTTTGTTACAAAAAAATTCACAGACCACCGTTTCGTCACGATAGTCTGTGAGTTTTCATTTTATATTATTTGTTATATGAGAGGATCATTAGTATACATAAATCTTTAATTTCGAAGCCTTTGCTCCCAGCAACAGGGAACGATATGTATTCTTCTTGCCGGAAGGAACTACTACATAGCAACCTGACTTTACATATCGGAATGCATTGCTGTTAATGGTATTGATCTTCTTTGAATTAATGATCACTGCTTTCAGCTTTTTACAATTCTGGAACGCTTTTTCCCCTATAAATGTAGTCTTGGCCGGAATGGTCACCTTTCGAAGAGATTTGCAGCCTGCAAATGCAAATTTTTTGATTTTTGTAACACCGCTTCCAATCGTAAGTGATTTCAGAGAAGTCATTCCCTGGAATGCCCGCTTGCCAATATAAGTCACATTCTTTCCCACCTTGACGGAAGTAAGCTTTGTATTGTTTTTAAATGATTTCTCATTAATTCCGCTGACAACATAATTCACTCCCTGCCATGTTACTGAAGCCGGAATTGTTACACTGGTCTTGGTCTTTCCGTCCTCACTGAGACCTCTTATTTTAACTGCCGCCTTTACGGTTCCCTGTGCTTCAGCCGTTACACCGTAAACAAAATTGCCTGTTGTAAATCGCGCTCCTACCTTTAATGCTCCGTTTGTTGCGATTGCTGCAGGACTTGTTGTGGTAACCGCCGCCGGAGTTACTGTGGCTGCCGGAGTGTTCACCGGTGTCTGTGCCGGTGCCTCTGTCGCAGCAACCGGTGTCTTTTCCGGCTGATCTGTGTCTGCCGGCGTCCCGCTTTCCTGCGCCGGTTCTTTCGTCTCCTGTGAAGCATCCGGTGTTTTCACTGCATCCTCCGGTACAGAGGTTACCTCCGGGGTCTCCGTGCTGTCAGCTTCGGTTTGGACTGCTGCAGCTGTACTGTTACTTACTGCTGCTGCCTTTTGAGGTGCTGCCTCCATGCCAAGTCCGGTAAAAACCATAGAAAAACTTAATATCATTGCCATTGTTTTTTTCTTCATGTCAATTCCTCCATTCGTATATGAAATATTTGATAGGACATATACTACCAGCCTCATACGTCAACTTTTCGGCGGAATTGTGTCAGATCTCGGTTTTTTTCTCGTCAGGAAAATGGCAGATTTCCTTTATGATATCCGTATTGTTTTTTTGCGTGCTTTTACCTGATATAAAAGCTTGTCTGCCTCTGTTACCATTTCCTCCAGAGACTGCACCTCTGCTGCCGGATGTACACAGTATCCGCAGCTGCATGACACCTCATAAGGCCATGAGTTCCGTTCGTTATACTCTTCTAAATACTCCTCCACTCTTTGTATAAAGTCTCCTGCATCCCCTTCCCTTTCTGCAATGCCAAAGACCAGATACTCATCTCCGCCACTCCGGATACAGACCTCACGCCGCTCCGATGCCTGCCGCATAGCATTGGCCACCTGAACGATTGCATTGTCTCCCGCATCATGTCCATAGGTATCATTAATCTTCTTTAAGCCATCCAGATCCAGCTCAATGCACATAATAAATTTGTTATCACGCTTTGCGACCTTCATAATCTTTTCCACAAAACGTCTCATACCAAAACGGTTATACAACTTTGTCAGCTCATCACGTACATACATACTGTCCAATTTATCTACCAGTGTATCCTTTTCCTTGAGAAGACACAGATCAATGATGGCACTGTTCATAACTGTCAGCAGGGCATAAACCATCGATGCCTCCTGCATACAATATTTGGCCGATATCCACAGATATCCTACGGTTCTCTGATTGAGATAAAGGGGCACAAACGACAGTCTTAATCCTTCCTTCCCCTGCAGATCCAGAGGTGGCAGAATATCTGGATAAAATACCGGTTCCATTTCCAACGGCTTTCCCTTCCGGCATTTGACCAATGTCATATTCTGAGAATAGCCGTGAACCCTTTTGCTTCTTTTGATCCCCTGCGTAATAATGTCATCACAAATACAAAAATTAAAGGCATCCCAATCAAAGAAATCCAAATAAGAACATATTACCTCCAGCATATTCTCCACAGACTTTTTTTCGGATACATCTCTCCAAAGCTCCGTAATGTGATGAATAAACATATCCCGTCTGGTAATATCCCGAAGCTTCTCCTGATTGATCCGATTAAGATCCAGTTTGGTATGCTTCGTACAGCCACAACTTTGATTCAGTACCAGATGTGCCGGTACCAGACTGTTCAAAGGAACCTCTTTCCCTT
>ERZ780030.574-NODE-574-length-14963-cov-3.469547_pt1 | contig 14963 bp, 14 predicted proteins | sample MGYA00511857_ERZ780030 | MGnify/ENA primary metagenome ERZ780030 (study PRJEB29588, sample SAMEA2162530) | human gut metagenome | biome: human gut; feature: human-associated habitat; material: faeces | place: Denmark | collected 2008/2010 ... | reverse complement strand
AAGATTTCCTACATTTAAGCGTGTAGATGTATATAAAATTGTCCGAAAGCCTTATGAAACAATAAAATAATAAAATTTATAAAATAAATATAATGTTTTAAATGTTAAAAAAAGATGGTAAACATCTACCCAAGAATGGATAGCTTTTTACCATCTTTGATTTTTTCTTTCAAATTTAAGATAGGCGTCTAAATGCCTCACCTTGGAAAGAAACTACTTTACTTATTTTGCTAGCACGTATGAATCCTTATCCTTTAAAGACTTAATACTATAAGAGCCAGTCTTAGCATCACAATCCAAATAAATAGTTACATCCGTAATACTTACAGCCATTCCACTATAGCTTACTGAAGCTTTATCAGCTTTAACATCAACACAAACCTTCTTTAGATGGAACTCAGTATCAAATCCTACAACAACGCTTCCGCCTAAGCCTTCAAATGTTACATTATCCACATCATCAAATAATGAAGAAAGCTTTGATGTATCCCATGTAAATAAAAGCATACCATCATCAACTGTAATAGTTGCATCATTCAAATGTGCTTTAAACTCACTAATATCGATATCTAAATCACCAAAATCAGGAAGTTCAATATCACCAGTTGAAGAATTATCCTTTGTATACTTGTACTTAACCTCTTTGTCTAGCTTTTTATCCTCAGCTTGCCCCTTAACAGATGCGTAAACATAAGAATATGCTTCCTCATTTAATGATTCTGCTGTTGCATTTGCCTTAAGATTAATATTTGATTCAGTTGTACTATATCCAGTCGAAACCTTAATTTTTGACTTAAGCTTTGCTGATGCATTTGCTTGAACACCAGTTTCATTATAAATCATTGAAAAATCGCCTGTTAAATTTAAATCTCCCGTTGCGTAATTACTAACATTTAAATTTCCTTTAATCTTATAATCAGCTGTAATCTTCAAGCCTTCCTTATAAGCTTCCTTCAAATTAGCATCTGCATTAGCATCAGATACCATCTTAATAATTTCTGCTTCTGATTTCCCATCAATTGCTTCATTGATTTTCTTTTCATCCTGAGCATCACAAGAAGCAAGTGCAAAAGCGCCTAAAGCACCAATTGCTAAAAATAATTTCTTTTTCATAAAACCCTCCTGATAGCCTATAGCTACTTTACTATATTATAACTCTTTTTATTAAAACAGTAAACATTTTTACAAAAAAAGTTTATTCAAAATATTATATGACTATGATACTAAAAAATGCCACTAAACAGTGGCATCATTTTATTTAGTTTTATCTTCCTTGATAGATGCAACAGCACATTCTGTTGTAATAAACATAGAAGCGATACTTGCAGCATTTAATAAGGCACTTCTTGTAACCTTAGTTGGATCAACAATACCATGATGAAGCATTTCAACCCAAGTACCATTCTTTGCATCAAAGCCAACGCCCTTACGAGCATGAAGTTGCTTTTCAACAATATCATGACCATCATATCCAGCATTTTCGGCAATTTGATACAATGGCTCTGTTAAGGCATCAAGCACAACGCGAATACCCTTTTCAATATCAGGAACATCTGATGAAACCTTATCCTTAATTTCCTTGTAAACCTCAATTAAGGCAGCTCCACCACCAGCTACAATACCTTCACGCATAGCAGCATGGGTTGCGTTAAGGGCATCCTCAAGACGAAGCTTCTTTTCCTTCAATTCAGTTTCAGTTGTAGCACCAACCTTAATTACAGCGACACCATTTGACATACCGGCGATACGCTTCTTAAGACTTTTAGCCTCAGTTTCGTTTGATGCATTATCAATCTTAGCCTGAATTTCAGCAATACGAGCCTTAACATCCTCCTTAGCACCAGCACCCTCAATAATAGTTGTATTGTTCTTCTCAACAATAACCTTCTTAGCTGAACCAAGGTCCTCCATTGTCATATCCTTAAGCTTCATATTCAAATCCTTTGAATAGAACTTAGCACCAACAAATGTGGCAATATCCTTTAGGGTATCAGTTCTTGTATCACCAAAGCTTGGAGCCTTAGTAGCTACAACATTAAAGGCGCCACGAAGCTTATTTAACACAATTGTAGAAACGGCATCCTGCTCAATATCATCGGCGATAATGAACAATGGCTTTCTTTCCTCAACAATATGCTCAAGTACTGGCAAAATATCCTGAATAGCCGAAATCTTCATATCAGTTACCATAATATAAGGAGATTCAAGCTCAATAGATGTCTTAGTATCATCCTCAAGCATATAAGGAGAAATATAGCCCTTATCATATGACAAACCATCAGTAAGCTCAAGAGTTGTCTCAAAGCCCTTAGACTCATCAATATTAATAATACCATCCTCACCAACACGCTCAATAGCATCAGCAATTAAAGAACCAACGTCGCTTGAGCCTGAAGAAATAGTAGCTACAGATTCAATGTCCTTACGCTCACTAATTTGTTTAGTATTGCTTAAAAGAGCATCAGATACAGCCTTTGAGGCCATATTAATACCCTCACGCATCAAGACAGGGTTAGCGCCCTTATCAATCGCCTTAATACCATTTAAAATCATAGTTTGAGCAAGTAATGTTGCAGTAGTTGTACCATCACCGGCCTCATCATTAGTATTATTAGCTACCTCATAAACAAGCTTAGCTCCCATATTTTCATAGGGATCCTCTAGCTCAATTTCACGCGCAATTGAAACACCATCGTTAGTAATAAGAGGAGAGCCATAGCCCTTATCAAGAACTACATTTCTTCCCTTAGGTCCTAATGTAACCTTAACTGCATCAGCTAGCTTATTAGCGCCAGCTACCATCTTTGTTCTTGCATCCTTACCAAAAATAACATTCTTAGCCATAATAATATGCCTCCTATTCAATTACCGCATAAATATTAGATAGTGGAACAATTTCATATTCTTCTCCATTATCCTCTATTTTCTCACTACTATAGCTCTTATAATAAACCTTATCTCCAGCCTTTACTGGCATAGTAATTTTTTTACCATCAGCCAAGACTCCATCTCCTGTTGAAACTACAACAGCGTATTTAGATTCCTCCTCATGAGCTGAAAGTAAAATTCCACTACTAGTTGTTTCTTTTTTATGCTCATGCTTTACAAGCACGTTATCAAATAATGGTTTTATCATTTTTAAATGCCTCCATATTCAAATCAATTATATTAATTACTCAATTGAAATATACTTTTTAGGTGCTTCTTTTACCTCTGGCTTTTTAATGCATAAAGTCAAAATACCATTTTCAAGACGAGCCTTAATATCGGCTTCTGTAACATTAGTGCCAACACTAAAGCTTCTTTCATATGAGCCACTATAGCGCTCACGACGAATTACCTTGTGATGCTCATGCTCATTTTCTCTATGATTGAAGCTTGCATGAATAGTTAAATATCCATCCTCCAATGATAGATGTATATCTTCCTTTTTAACATCTGGAAGTTCTATTTTCATTTCATAATGGTCCCCATGATCAGTAATATCAGTTCTCATCATTTGACCATATTGGTTTCTTTCGTCATTAAAGAAATCATCAAAGAAAGGATCAACTAAACTGTAACGATTACGATTTGCAATATTGTTCATATAATTATCCTCCTAAATTATTCTTTATTTGGCACTCTTACTTCCTAAGTGCAAATATATTATAGTTCTAAAAAATGGCACTGTCAATACTTATTTGCTAATTTATTTCAAAAAAATAAAAAGCTACCTTACATTTGAGTAAAGTAGCAAGTAATTTAAATTTTTCTAATTGATGGGTGAACAGCACTAAGCTTCTTAACTCCATATGGAGCAGGGAAGGCTACTGTGATAATATTTCCACTCTTTTCCACAACAAGTCCATCACCAAAGGCTTTATGATTAATCTTATCACCCTTGTTAATTTCAACTGCCTCAGGCTTTTCCTCCTTAGCAGGAGCTTTAGAGATAACAGAAGCAATTAGTGTTGTAATTGGTCTTTTAATTGTACCAATGATATTAAGATTATCAAGTCCCATTTCCTTTATATAGATAGATGGAGACTCAAATTGCTGTTGCCCATAAAGATAACGACTTTCAGCATTAGTGATATAAAGCTTTTCCTTTGCACGCGTAATACCTACGTAGCAAATTCTTCTTTCCTCCTCCTGCTCAAGCTCAGATATGCAGTTAAAGCTTGGGAAGATTCCCTGCTCCATCGCTACCATGAATACAACTCTGTATTCAAGTCCTTTAGCCTGATGATAGGTCATAAGCTTTACACAATCAGCATTTTCAGACTTATTATCAGTATCTGTTCTTAGCGCTAAATCAGAAAGTAAGGCATCAAGGGTTTCCTTACGAGAAAGCTCATAATATTCTAAAGCCTCTTCAATAACGGTTTTCATTTCAAGGATATTTTCTAAACGGTCTTGCCCCTCTTCACCTTCATTTTTTAGCATATTACCATAGCCTGTTTTATTTAAAATGGCATCAATAATTTCAATAAAAGGCTTTTCCTCATTATTGATATATTCATCAAATAATTCTATAATCGTAAATTTAAAGGCGATTAGGTTACTAAAGCCAATCCCCGCTGTTTCAATATGATCAATAGCCTCAAATAATGAGCAATTATTAAGCACTTGTGCGGTTTTTAGCTTTTCAAGTAAAGCCTCACCTATTTTACGCTTAGGCTCATTAACCACTCTTTTGAATGCAAAATCATCATTATGGTTAATAATTAGTCTAAGGTAGGCAATCATATCCTTAACCTCTTTTCTTTCGAAGAAGGAAAGACCACCATAAATAACATAAGGAATTTGGTACCTAAGTAGCATATCCTCAAATTGACGAGATAAGGCATTAGCTCGATATAAAATCGCAAAATCAGAATAAGGATAGCCTAAAAGATGAAGCTCCTTAATTTTATCAATGACAAACATCGTCTCATCATAGCCTGATGATGTATGATAATATACCGGAAGCTCACTGCTATCGTTATTTGTAAAAAGATTTTTCTTAATACGATGCTTATTACAGTCGATAACATTATTAGCTATTTTTAAAATAGGATTGGTTGAACGATAATTTTCCTCAAGTAGGATTTGCTTACACATTGGGAAATTCTTGATGAATAAATCAATATTTTCAACCTTAGCACCTCTAAACGAATAAATTGATTGATCCTGGTCACCAACGATAAAGATATTTTGAGCATCATTAGTTAAAAGCTTAATAAGCTCATATTGAATAATATTTGTATCCTGGAATTCATCAACCATTATATAATTAAATTTATTACGATATTTAGCAAGTATTTCAGGCCTTGCCTTTAAAAGCTCAAGGCTAACTCTGATTAAATCATCAAAATCAAGCAAATTATCCTTCTTTAGGGCTGCATTATATTTGTCATATAGCTTAGGATAATAGTTTTTTAAGAAGGGCTCTGCAATCGCAATTGTTTCCTTATTCTTTTGATCACTGATTAAGCCTAAAAGCCTTTTAGGCTTATACTCCTTGATATCAACATTATCATTTTTTAAAATATCCCTAATAATTTTTAAGGCATCATCCTCATCAATGATTGTAAATTTTGAGGTATAGCCCTCAAATGAATCTAATTCGATACGAAGAAATCTTGCACAAAAGCTGTGGAAGGTTGAAACCCACATATGTCTTACATCCTCATGGGTAAGGGCCTCAACTCTTTCCTTCATTTCTCTTGCGGCCTTATTAGTGAAGGTAACTGCTAAAATGCTGCTAGGTAAAACACCTAAATCAAGAATTAGGTGTGCAATACGATAGGTTAAAACACGTGTTTTACCAGAGCCAGCTCCTGCCATAACCATTACTGGGCCTTCAGTTGTTTCTACCGCAAGCCTTTGATTATTATTTAATGAGCTTAAATCCATATTATCCGCTCCTTCAATTAGTCCTTTAAGGAATCTAGATATTCCTCATAAGTAGTCATTTTATCCTTAATTTGATTTCCTTCAAATGAAATAATACGATTAGCAACTGTTTCAAGTAACTCAGCATCGTGGCTTGAGAATAGAATATTACCCTTAAATGAAGTCATACCCTCATTTAATGCTGTAATTGATTCTAGGTCTAGATGGTTTGTTGGATCCTCCATAATTAGGACATTACCAGATTCAAGCATCATTTTAGCAAGAATACATCTTACCTTTTCTCCACCTGATAGAACAGTTGATTTTTTCATAGATTCCTCACCAGAGAAAAGCATACGACCTAACCAACCACGAATAAATGATTCAGTTTGGTCATCTGGTGAAAATTGACGAAGCCAATTAATTAAATCTAGTCTTTCATCTGAGAAGAATTCCTTATTATCCTGCATTAAATATGATACAGATGTTGTGATTCCCCATTTGAACGAACCACTATCAGCCTCTTCCTTACCAAGAAGAATATTAAATAGAGTTGTAATAACCATTGAGTTTTCAGATAAAAAGGCAATCTTATCACTCTTTCTAACTGTAAAGCTTAAATTTTCAAATAAGCCCTTCTTAGTTAGATTTTCAACAATAAGAATATCATTTCCAACCTCACGAGCCTGCTTAAAGCCAATGAATGGATATTTACGGCTTGATGGTTCAATATCAGTTAAAACAAGCTTATCAAGTAGCTTCTTACGGCTTGTAGCCTGGCGAGCCTTTGATTTATTCGCACTAAATCTTGCGATAAATTCCTGAAGCTCCTTAGCCTTTTGCTCAGCCTTCTTATTTTGGTCCTTTTGTTGCTGTAGCAATAATTGACTTGATTCATACCAGAATTCATAGTTACCAACATAAAGCTTAATCTTTCCATAGTCAACATCACAAATGTGTGTGCAAACATTATTTAGGAAGTGACGGTCATGAGATACAATTAAAACGGTATTTTCAAAGTTTAATAGGAAGTTTTCAAGCCAGCGTGTTGATTTATAATCAAGGTTATTGGTAGGCTCGTCTAATAAAAGAATATCAGGATTTCCAAATAAAGCCTGGGCAAGTAAAACCTTAATTTTAATTTTAGCATCAAGTGAGCCCATCATTTCATAATGATATTCATCAGAAACACCAAGGCCATTTAATAGGGTAGCTGCGTCTGATTCAGCCTCCCAGCCGTTAAGCTCCATAAATTCACCCTCAAGATCAGATAAGCGCATACCTTCCTCATCTGTAAGGCTTTCCTTAGCGTAATAAACCTCCTTCTCGTTCATGATTTCGTCAAGACGCTTATGACCAAGTAATCCTGTTTTCATAACAGTTTGATCATCGAAGGCATTTTGATTTTGTCTTAAAACCGACATACGCTCCTTAGGGTCTCTAATTACCTCACCCTCAGTTGATTCAATATCACCAGAAAGAAGCTTTAGGAAGGTTGATTTTCCCGCACCATTAGCTCCAATAATTCCGTAGCAATTACCCTTATCAAATTGAATGTTTACTTTATCAAATAATTTTCTTGAACCATATTGTAGTCCTAAATTAACGGTTTTTAGCATTTTTTTATTCTCCTTTATTTCGTGCAAAAAGCCGCCATAGGCAGCTTTATTATAATGTGAATGATGATTTTAAACTTGCAGTACAGTTAAAAATCAAATTATCCTTTGTAGAATCCTTATCTGTACAGTAATAGCCATTACGAACAAATTGATATTTATCAAGTGGCTTAGTATCAGCTAAAGAAGCTTCTACATAGCCCTTAGATACATGCAAGCTATCTGGATTAAGCTTATCAAATAAATCCCAGTCCTTATTTTCCTCAGTTTCAGGAATTAATAAAGGTGCGAATTGATTGAATGTAGCTGGAATAGCTGTTGTAGCCTCTACGAAATGAATGTTACCATTTGGCTTACGCTCATTGAAGCCTGAGCCTGATTTAGTTTCAGGATCATATGTACATAGAATTTCTATAATATTTCCCTCATTATCATAAACGATATCATTACACTTAATGAAATATGCATGCATTAAGCGAACCTCAATATCCTTAGATAATCTCTTCCACTTCTTATTAGGCTTTTCGGGCATAAAGTCATCACGCTCAATATATAAATGACGTGAGAAGGCAATCTTTCTTGTACCCATCTCTTCATTTTCTTGATTATTTGGACAATCTAGATACTCAATTTGTCCTTCAGGATAGTTAGTAATTGTAACCTTAAGTGGATTAATGACCGCATTAGGTCTTGATACCTTAAGCTTTAGGTCATCTCTTAAGAAATTTTCAAGTAAGGAAAAATCAACTGTTGAATTAATTCTTGAAAGACCAGTAGAAAGGATGAAATTCTTAATTGAATCCGCAGTAAAGCCCTTTCTTCTTAAACCAACTAAAGTAGGCATACGACAATCATCATAGCCTGTAACCTTTCCTGCATCAACTAGGGCTCTTAAATAACGCTTAGATAAAACGGTATTAGCGATATTTAGACGACCAAATTCATATTGATGAGGATGAGATTTAACCTCACAGTGCTCAACAACCCAATCATATAGTGGACGGTGGTTATCATACTCAATTGAGCATAATGAATGAGTTACACCCTCAAATGCGTCCTGTAGTGGGTGAGCAAAATCATACATTGGGTAAATACACCACTTGTTTCCTTGACGATGGTGAGTATTGTGAATAATACGATAGATAACAGGATCTCTCATATTAATATTTGGACTTGCCATATCAATCTTAGCACGAAGAGTCTTTTCACCATCGGCGAACTTACCTTCACGCATTTGCTCAAATAAAGCTAAATTTTCCTCAACGCTTCTGTCGCGATATGGAGATGGGATACCAGCACCATTGTTAGTATCACGCATTTTACTCATTTCCTCTTGAGAAAGATCATCAACATAGGCTAAACCCTTCTTAATAAGCTTAATAGCCTCCTCATAGGTAGCGTCAAAATAATCAGAACCATAAAAAATATTTGTTGGAGTATAGCCTAACCACTTTAGGTCTTCAATAATCGCATCAACGAATTCTTGTTTTTCCTTTGTTGGATTAGTATCATCAAAACGAAGATTTGTTTTTCCTCCAAAGGCTGCGGCTGTCTCAAAGTCTGTAATGATAGCACGAGCATGTCCGATATGTAAATAAGCATTTGGTTCAGGTGGAAAACGTGTAATAATTTCCTTTACACGGCCGCTTTCTAAATCATCTGCCATAATTGTTTTTATAAAATTAGAAGTTTCTTCCATAATTATCACCTATTTTAAATTATACAATATTTTTTGGCTTTTTCATAGACAATTTAGCAATAATTTTGTGATATAAAAATAAAAGAGTTTTCAAAATTAATTATCTAAGATGATTATATTTTTCTTTCAAGGGCAATTTTATAAAATTGGCGCCAAGGGTATTTTTCCTCATAGGCTCTAGATATAGCAAATAAATCAGCTTCATGATGCTTCCTTGAAATAAGCTGTAGGCCAAAGGGAACCCCATATTTATCAAGACCGGCAGGAATAGATGCGGCTGGATGTCCTGTAAAATTAGCTAGGAAGGTTTGGGTCCAACCAATTAAAGGCTCAACCTCGTGACCATTAATGCTTGTTGGTCCTTTAGTATTTTCATCATTTAAAATAGCGGGAATTGAGCTTATTGGGCTTAAAATAAAATCAAAATTTTTAAATACTTCTTCAAACTCATCAAGGACATCCGTTCTTATTAAATTAAATTCATATAAATCCATTATACCTAATTGGTCACACTTATTTTTCCAATAAATAAATTCATCAGGAAAATCACACTTATGATCCTTAAGCAAATCAATACCATTTTCTTTAAGTAAATTAAGCTCAATAGCACAATCAATGGTTATTCCATAGCACCAGGCATTAGCCATTTTAAGAGCACTATGCTTAAAATTAAATTTATGCTCAGAAATCTCAAGACCTAAATTTTTAAAGTGATCAATTGTATCTAAAAATTGCTTTTTAACGCTTGGCTCTAGCTCAAAAATACCAAAATCAGCTGTATATGCAATTTTCATTTTAGAAACGTCCTTATACATTTCCTTAACATAATCCGTTTGGTCAAAATAGCTATTTGGATCTAAGGGATTAAAGCCCTTCATATAATTAAGTAGGATAGCCGAATCTAGGACAGTTTTAGTTAAGCCTCCGTTAAAGCAATAGGGATGACTTGTACTATAGGCATCTGGTCTAACAAGATTAGGAATCGTTCCAATACCTGCCTTAAAGCCAAATAAATTACAATAGCTTGCCGGAATTCTAATTGAACCTCCGGCATCTCCTCCCTCAGCTATAAGGGCTAGACCATCACAAACGGCAGCGGCGCTTCCGCCTGATGAACCTCCAGCATTGTAGAGAGGATTAAAGGGAGTTGATGTTGGTCCAAACATTTTATTGTCGGTTGTACCTCTAAAGCCATAGCTTGGAGCGTTGGTTTTACCAAGGGCTATACCCCCTGCCCTTTCCATGGCCTCATTAAAGCTTGAATTGATGGTATCTAAAGCAACAAGGCATTTAACGCCACCATGAGAGCTTAACCACCCAATTTTGTTAGGTAAGAAATCCTTTAGGGCATAGGGTACACCTGCAAATGGTCCTAAATTATGGCCTGATGCTAAAAGCTCCTCTTGTCTTTTTGCAAGCATATAGGCCTCATCAAACTTCGTATAAACATAGGCATTAATACTTTCGTTTCTTTCCTTAATACGTTTTTCAAAATACTTAACGACCTCAGTTGGCTTTATTTTTCCTTCATTTACAAGCGTGCCAAGCTCTGAGGCGGATAATTCTTCTAATTTAATCATATTTCACCTATTATTTTTGAGACCTATTTACATATTCTAAATAATCTTTTCCAACATTTTCCTTGCGCCATTTTTGGCAAATTTTATAGCCAATTGGTGAGAAGAAAACCTCCATAACAAGCTCAAGTAAGGCACCTAAAATAGATGTTCCAATAACACTTAAAATAGTATAGCCTAGTGTTGAGCCAATGCTTAGCTTGAAGAAAACTAGAAAGGCAAGACCGGTAAAGACAAAATTATCAACAAATTGACCAAGCATAGTTGAGGCATATGTTCTTGCCATATAGGCTGCCTTACCATCAGGATTTAACCTAAATAGCTTACCAATTGCAGCATTTGATATATTATTAACAATACCTGATACTAAAAAGGCTATTGAGCTAGCAATAAAGATTTGCCAGGTTTGAGAGAATGTTTGATCAAAGGATAAATATGCATCACTTTCTCCTCCAACCTGAATTACTGTTACAAGCTCAAAAAGACCAATACACAATAAATTAATAACTAGGGCTAAAATATTAAGCTTCGTTGCGGCTTTAGAGCCATAGGTTTTAACCACAATATCCATTGCTAAAAAGGGAATCCAGGAAATTAAAAGACCCCCTGTTATTCCTAAAAGCTTCGTTGAAACAATTACCTTTGAGGCCATTAAATTCATTACAACGACAGAAACGACAAATAGTGTCGTCACAAGACCGGGAATACTTCTTAAAAGTAGCTTCCAATCATTTAAATCAAAAAGCCACTTGAAAATATTTTTTATTCCCTCTTTCATTTTTAAAAAAATATTTTTATTATCCTTCATATGAAACTCCTTTAAAAAATTCAATACATAAGACAATAAAAAAGAAAGGAGGCCAAAAACCTCCCTAAAATAACAAGAAAAAATTTCCCTAGTTTTTTTAGAGACAGGATGGTTACGAACTGTCTTATGAATTGTCATTAATATTATACCGATTTTAATTTTTTTTACAAGCAAAAATTATTTTTATCCGTGATATTCCTCTACGGTTTCAAGCTCCATAGCGCTATCAGCGTTCATAGAAAGATCATCAACCTTATTATTTTTCATAAAGCGATAATATCCTGCACACGCAAGCATAGCGGCATTATCAGTACAATACTTAATTGATGGAATACAAATTTCAAGATTAGGGTCCTTATTTTCTCTTTGGAATTTTTCCTTAAGTCCCTTATTTGCTGAAACGCCACCTGCAACAATTAGCTGTTTAACACCATATTCCTTACAAGCACGTAAGGCCTTGCTTACTAAAACATCAGTAACACTTTCCTGGAAGGATGCACATAAATCAGCTACATTGATTTCCTCACCACGCTGTAAAGCATTATGGTGGAGGTTAATTACCGCACTCTTAAGTCCTGAGAAGCTGAAATTATAATTATCTCCTAGGGTTACACGAGGAAGATGATATGTATCATGACCCTCGTGAGCAAGCTTATCTACCTTAGGTCCTCCAGGATAGCCAATACCAACAACACGAGCAACCTTATCATAGGCCTCACCTACGGCATCATCTAGAGTTTCACCTAAAATTTCAAAGGAAAAATGATCCTTCATATAAATTAATTCTGTGTTTCCACCCGAAACAAGTAAGGCAATTGATGGAAATTTCATATCATGCTCAATGCTATTAGCATAAATATGCCCCGCAAGGTGATTAACACCAATAATAGGCTTATGATACATTAAAGCTAAGGTTTTAGCCGCATTTACCCCCACAAGCAAGGAGCCAATCAAGCCAGGGCCTTGGGTAACTGCAATTAAATCAATGTCATTAGGAGTAAGACCCGCCTCCTTAAAGCAATGCTCAAATACCATTGAGACATTATAAACATGCTGACGAGAGGCAATTTCAGGTACAACCCCTCCAAATAGGGTATGAATATCAATTTGGCTTAAAACCACATTTGATAATACCTCTTTTCCATCCCTTACTATTGCACAGGCTGTTTCATCACAGCTTGATTCAACACCTAAAACTAGCATACAATCACTCCTTAATATCCTTAAATTCAAGCTTTATCACTTTACTTAAATCTAAGGGATTCATTTTAATCTGGCTTCCTATTTTTCCACCAGAAAATACAATATATTCCTTATCTTCTGCTGATACATCCACAATTGTTGAAAAGGGCTTTTTCATTCCAATGGGACTACAGCCACCTCTTACATAGCCTGTTAGGGCCAATAGGTCCTTAACATGTACCATCTCAAGAGATTTAGTCTTAAATTCCTTGGCCGCTTTTTTTAAATCAAGCTCGGCAAGCACGGGAATTACACAAACATGATAATGCTTCGTGTTATCCACACAAACTAGGGTCTTAAAGACATAATCAGGGTCCTGTCCTGTAAGACGTGCGACCTCATCACCAGGCACACAAACACCCTCCTCGTGAGGATATTCAAGGGCCTCATATTTTATTTTTTTCTGATCAAGCATACGCATTACGTTGGTCTTTTCCATCAAAATCACCCAAACTTTTTTTCAAAACGATTGCATCCTCATTTTGATAATATTCCTTTCTTCTGTGTATTTCATAGTATCCAAGACCCTCATATAGGGCAATAGCGCCCTTATTTGATTCTCTTACCTCTAAAAGAGAGCTTTTAGCATCAAGTGTTTGGAAGGCATGATTAAGTAAGCATGATGCAATATGCCTTCTACGATAGTTCTCATCAACACACAAATTATAAATTTCTATAATATCTCCATCATAGGAAAGGGATAAATAGCCCACTATTTTTCCATCAATTTCCTCAACATAGCCTCTTAGCATCGGATTTAAAATTAAATCCTTAAGCATATCATCACCTAGGCTTGTATTAAGGCATTTAAGCTCAAGAGCTTTAACCGCCTCAATATCCTCTATTTTCATTAGCCTTTGCAATGCAAATTACGCTCCGCTTCTGTTTCCTGAAGATAATTAGGCTCAAGAGAATGAGGATTATCATGCTTATGAGCTATTTTAATACATTTTAAAGGATCAACCTTAAAGCTTGACTCCGTTAAAATACAAGCATTAGGATATAATGCCTTATACTCCGCTTGATTTCTAATAGCCTCATTATCTGTTTTTTCACCATTTAGATAGTGTGCACAAAAAGCATTTCCTCTTCTTGAATCAATCATTGCAAGAGCCTCAGCCTCTTGACCTGATGCCATTAAATCAAGGGTTGATATTTCATAAACTTCTTTGTTTAGGAAAGCACCAATCATCTTAGCTACGGTAACACCCATTCTAACCCCGGTATAGCTTCCAGGTCCAATACCACAAACAATACGGTCTAGGTCGCTCGCTTCTATCCCTTCAGCTTTAAGTATCTGTTCAAGAACAGAAACGATATTTTTGGCATGATCATTTTGGCCTGAAATATATTTTTCACAAACAAGCTTATCATCATGAACTAAGGCCTCATATAAAATTTTTGTTGCGCTATCAATTATTAAAGTGTACATTTTAAAGCACCTACTATTTCTTCATATTTTTTACCATGAGCAGTAATTTCAATTACTCTTTCATTTTCACCGCTACGAGTTATTTTAACAAGAATATATTCTGAAGGTAAAAGTTCATCAACCTGATGAGGCCACTCAACAACACATACTCCATCGCCCTCAAAATATTCATATAAATCAAAATCAGTTCCTAGACCATCTAAGCGATATAGATCCATATGATATAAATTAGTTCTTCCACTATAGGTTTTAACAATAGTAAATGTTGGTGAATTAATCACTCTTTTTACACCTAGAGCCTGGCCAATACCCTTAGTAAATGTTGTTTTTCCAGCTGATAAATCACCATCTAAAAGGACAACATCTCCCGCATTTAAAAGGCTTCCTAGAGCTTGCCCAAGCTTAATTGTTTCTTCTTGATTTTTAACATTAAATATCATAAATACCACCGAAAAGATTATACTACTTATGTTGTCAAATGTAAAACAAAAAAGAAAGCCTTAGGAAAATCCTAAAGCTTTAAATTACCATATTAAATATAAATATGAAACCATTGAAATAACAAAGATAACTACAGATAGAAGAGCTGCACAAGATGATGCGATTAAATTATATTTCACATCTTTTGAACCATCCTCTGGATTTAAGCTATACTTCTTTGTAAGGAAAATAGCATATCCTAAATTTGCAAGCGTAAGTACTACAAATACGATTGATAAAACAAATACCA